>Ga0193954_1000357_pt1 | contig 27161 bp, 20 predicted proteins | sample BB_5_MG_FD_140340 | JGI IMG/M metagenome (GOLD analysis project Ga0193954, IMG submission 140340) | Microbial mat bacterial communities from the Broadkill River, Lewes, Delaware, United States - BB_5_MG | ecosystem: Environmental > Aquatic > Freshwater > River > Microbial mats | place: USA...
CCCCGGAGGCGCGGGCGGTGCAGGCGGCGCCGGCGGCGCAGGTGGCACGGGCGGAAGCGGGGGCAACGGCGGCAATGGGCAGTACAGCGGCGGCTGGACCAGCGGTGATGGTGGCGACGGTGGCCCCGGAGGCGCGGGAGGCAGTGGCGGTGGCGGCTCAGGCGGACCGGGAGGCCCCGCCATTGGTGTCTTCATCTCCAATGGCGCGCACAGCCCCACCAACGACCAACTCATCGGTGCTCAGGGTGGTACGGGCGGCGCCGGTGGTACCGGCGCGCCAGCAGGCCCCGCGGGACGTACCTTCCGCGTCTTCTGTGAGTCCGGAACCTGCACCACGGTGGTCAACTGATGTTGCACAGACAGTGGTGGGCCCCCTTGTGGGCCGCGATGTTGGTCGCCGGCTGCGGTGGCAGCGAGCCGATCAGGAGCCCGGACACTTGCCAGTACGCGCTCGACGGTGAGTGCGATGAGCCGGAGTACTGCGCCGAGGGCACCGATACCACCGACTGCGGTGATGACAGCTGCGCATCGGCCAACGATAACGAGTGCGACGAGCCGCTGTACTGCGCGTTTGGCACCGATACGACGGATTGCCGCATCGCGCGGCTCTGCGAACCCCAGTGCGGCGCACGCGTCTGCGGGAATGACCCGATCTGCGGCAAGTCCTGCGGGCGCTGCCCCCAGAACTTCGCCTGCAGCGTCGACGGCCAATGCGTCGATACCTCCTGCCAGCCCCAGTGTGGCGCGCGAGTATGCGGTGCGGACCCGGCCTGCGGCCTATCCTGCGGCGAGTGCAGCGGCAATCTCACCTGCACCTCCGAGGGTACGTGCATCGATACCTCCTGCCAGCCAGATTGCAGCGGCCGCCAGTGTGGCATGGACCCCGTTTGCAATACGTCCTGCGGCACTTGCTCAGGCAATGACTCTTGCAATGGCAGCGGTCAATGTGAGTCACCCTGCAGCTTCCCACGCATCACTCAGGACACCCAGCTCGACCGGGATGTGCAGGTCATCTTCGTATCGGGCCAAGTCACCGTGAACGGTCAGACAATGGCTGATGACGGGGTTCAAGACGGCCAGGATCGCGGCTACCTCGTCTTCACCGATGAGAGCACGGGCTCCGCCGTACAGACCGGCGTCGGAGAGAACGGGGCTGCGACCTACTCCACGCCCCTGTTCGCCGGCACGTACTCGGTGAGCTTCGTCGCCGATACCCGCAACGACCAGGACGTGCTGCCCCCAGGGCAGACCAAACTCCTGGCCGAGGGCGTGGCCCTGACCGCCAGCGGCGCCCTGAACTATGATCTGCCGGTGATCACGGTCTCGGGTGCAGTCACAGTCAATGGCAGCCAGATGGCCGACGATGGCGTGCTCGATGGGCAGGACCGCGGTTATGTCGTCTTCACCGACCAGGAGACCGGCTCCTCCGTACTGGCCCCGCTCGGTGAGCAGGGCGCAGCCACCTACTCCACTCCGCTGTTCGCGGGCACCTTCGACATCGACATCAACTGCGACACCATCAACGACCAGGACGTGCTGCCCCCGGGGCAGGTCGCGCGCTTGTCGGAGGGCATGGGGCTGAACCAGTCCGGCGCCCTCAACTTCGATCTATCGGTCATCGAGGTGACCGGCGCGGTCACCGTTAACGGCAACCAGATGCCGGATGACGGGGTGCTCGATGGGCAAGACCGAGGCTCCGTGCTCTTTGTCTACGAGCAGACCGGCAGCACTGTCTGGGCCCCGGTGGGCGAGAGCGGCCCCGGCATCTACCGCACCCGCCTTATCGCGGGTCGCTACAAGATCGACTTTCAGGCCGATACGCTCAACGACCAAGACGTGCTGCCGCCGGGCGCGAGTACGGTGCTCAACGCCGGCCTTGACCTCAATACCTCCGGCAGCCTGGGTTTCGATCTTCCGGTCGTCAACCTATCCGGCCAGATCACCGTCAACGGGGGTCAGATGCGCGACGATGGGGTGCTCGACGGCCAGGATCGAGGCTACCTGGTGCTCATCGACCAAGAGACCGGCAGCAGCATGGTCGCAGGCCTCGATGAAAGCGGACCTGCGGTCTATCAAACGACGGCCTTCGCCGGCACCTATAACGTCGAGTTACTGGCCGACACCCTCAATGACCAAGATGTGCTGCCGCCAGGCGTGAGCACTCTGCTGCAAGAGAACTTGTCGCTCAATACCTCCGGGGCCCTCAACTATGATGTCTCCGTGGTCACCGTCAGCGGCCGCATTCGGCTCAACGGCGGCGAGATGCCTAATGATGGGGTGCAGGACGGGCAGGACCGTGGCCAGGTGCTCTTCACAGACATCACGACGGGCCAGACCGTGGCCGCGGGCATCGGAGAGAGCGGCGCCGCGATCTATCAGACCCCTTTGTTCGCGAGCAGCTACGACATCCTACTGCAGGCCGATACGGCCAACGATCAGGATGTGCTGCCCGTAGGACAGTCGGTCGTGCTTCAAAAGGCACAGGCCCTCAACGCCTCCGGCAACCTCGACTTCGATGTGCGCACCCACCGGCTCTTCGGGCAGATCACCGTCAACGGCGGGCAGATGGCCGATGATGGGGTGCAGGATGGGCAAGATCGCGCCTATCTCAACCTCGTGAGCAAGGAGACCGGCTCCGTGGGTTCGATCCCGCTGGGCGAAAGCGGCGCGGCCACCTTTGATGTGCGGGTCTTTGAAGGCGGCTATGACGTCTTCCTGCAGGCCGATACGCGCAACGACCAAGACGTGCTGCCGCCAGGGCAGTCCATCCAGCTCGTCGTCGGCTGCGAGTAGCCTTGGGCCAGAGCCTGTCGTTTATTTGCCACAGTCGGGCGCACTCGGCACGCTGAGGGTGCGCGGCGCCCTGCTTTTGCAGGCGGTACTGCTCGTGCAAGGAACGTCTGGCCCATGCTCGCTATCACCCCGAGCCTCCTGCTCATCGCCCTGTCGCTGCCCGCTCAGGCCCCCCCCGCCCCGAGCAAGCTCGTAGAGACCGGCACGGTCAGCGAAGACCCCTTTGACTCCCTGTGGACCCCTGGCGGCCCCGGGCCCAGCCCCGCCGCCCCTGAAGCGGTGCCCGATGCCGCGCCCGGCGGCGCGCCCCGCGATATCGCCGGTCCTGGTGCGCCCCGCCTGCAACCTCCGACAGCACCACCGGCGGCAGCTCCGCAGATGCTGGTGCAGACCAAGACCGTGCGCCGTTGGTACCGCTGGCCCATCGTCATCACCGACGCGATCTTCAGCATCGTAGGGCTGATCGGCTTTGGCCTCGAGAACGCCCCGCTCGCCGCCACCGGCACCCTGGGGTACGCCTTCTCGGCGCCCGCCTGGCATTGGAGCAACGGCAACATGAACGGCGGCATCCTCAGCATGACGATGCACAGCTTTGGCCCCGCGGCGGTCGGCCTGCTGAGCGCTGTCTTTGGCGCCATGGTGCAAGGCGCAGACTGCAATGGGGATTGCGGAAACGATCGTGTTTGGTTCTTTGGCGGCGCCGCAGCCGGCGTGGTGGCAACGACAGTGATGGATGTCTTCGTGCTGGCCTACGTGGACGAGCCGGCAACCTCTGGTCTGAGTCTCGCGCCAGTGATCGGCCGGGCTGAGGGCGCCACCACCTTCGGTATCGGGGGAAGGTTCTGATGCGCCGCCTCTTGCTCTTCGGCGCTCTTGCAACCCAGCTTGTCGCCTGCGCCTCAGGCATGCGCCCGGTGCGTCAGCTCAATGACATGGACGTCATGGTGGGCGGCGGCATCAACGGCCCGGGCGCCGAGTTCGACCCCGAGCTGTCGGCCTGGGTGCGCTTCGCGCCGAGCCGCTACTTCGATATTACGGCGGGCGGCATGATGACCGTGCCCCTGTTCGAACCCATCGCGGGCGGTGCGCTGGGTGAGCTGCGTGGGCACATCACGCTCAGCAAAAACCTGCGGCTCACCCTCGACGTTGCGGGTGAGCTCATCCGCTACGACCTTGAGATCGACCCCACCCGGGTGAACGGGGCCGACCACATCTGGGCCCAACGCATCACCGCGATGCCGCTGCTGGTATGGACGGGTCCCGGCACCGTGCAGCCCTACTTTGGCCCCAAGATCATGTACCTGTCGCACATGGATAAGGTCAGCAGCGCGAGCCTGGGCAGCTCTCCTGGCTTTCGAGAGGGCGGCTCCGGCGTCGTCATGCTGGGCGGCACCTTCGGGCTAGAGTCGGAGGTCGACGTCTTTCGCGCGCTGGGCACCTCATTGGACGTGGGATTCATGGTCGACGCGGAGCGCGGAGACCTCGACGGTCTGTACATGTCCATCGCCGGTTACATCGGCTACTGACCCACGCCGCCAACCGTGATGAGGTGCGGCGATGAGTTCGCGACAGACCCTCCTGGATGCGTTGGCCCCGGTACTTGAAGTGGTGGCCAAGATTGACCCCGCCGCGCCGGATCAAGCGGCCCGTCTTGAGGCCGAGCTGCCCTTGCAAGGTGAGTTGCTTCAACGCATCGCTGCGCTGGTCCGAGAGGGCGTGCAGGCGGGTTGGATCTGCGATCGTGAGGCCGGGGGCATTCGCTTTTCCCGCGTATTGAAGGCGGATGGGGACGCGATCTCAATCGACGCTGTGCACATGGATCAGGCGGGCCCGGGCCACAGCCATCCCAATGGCGAGATTGACCTGTGCTTCGCGGTCTCTGGCGAGCCGACCTTCGACGGTCAGGCCCCTGGCTGGACGGTGTATCCGCCTGGATCGTGGCACGTGCCCACGGTCGCCGGCGGCGTCATGGATATCCTGTACTTCTTGCCCGGCGGCGCGATTCAATTCGGCCCCAAGCCGGAGTAGGGCGGCACACGGCGCTTGGTGTGCTAAGGTCGGATGAGGTGGGATAATTGAAGGTACGCATACCGCAATTCCTGACCCCGCTGGTCAGCACCAAGCCCAAACAGGACGCGCGCAGCCTCACGCGTGTGCGCCCCAAGGCCCCGCATGCGACGGACAGCTTCGAGGGTCAGGCCAGCCCGAACTCCGACGTTGAACCCGAGGAGCACTTTGGGCCCAAGCTGCTGCTGCCCACCGGCCTGACCAATGGACGCGCCCTGCGCGGCAATGGCCCCCAGGACCGCGCCTTCCGAGAGCGTGTGCAGAGCGGCCAGCCGATCTCGCTAGAGAACTTGCCGCCCAACTTGCTCCTGAAGCTGGAGTCCATCCTCGAGGGCCCCATGAAGGGTCTGGTGCAGTCCCCGCACCCCGGCATGCAGAAGGGCGTCTTTGACTTCGCCAAGCTGCACAATGCGAGCCCGGATCAGGTGATGGCGGTGCAATCTTACCTGCAGCCTGGCTTCGTGCACCTGCCGATCGCCGACAAGGCCCAGACCATCGCCGACATCTCTGGGCTGCTGCTGCCGGGGGGAGTCCGGGCGCTGCAGCGCTTTCACCTGCCTCAGCCCTTCACCCCGGACAGCCAGGCCAAGCCCCTGACCTTCGCCATGGAGGCCGAAGCTGGCCTGCTGGGCCGACCCGAGACGCTCTTATTCTACGCGCCGGACCCTAGCGGGGCCCTAGATCCGCGGGCTCTGACCGATGACTTCCTCAAGTCCGTGCAGCTCACCGCCAAGAACCAGCAAGTGTGGTTGCGCCTGACGCCAGATCAGCAACGTGAGCAGCTCAAGTGGTCTGCGCTGCCGCTGAAGGAGCGTGTGCGCTACCTGAAGCTGCACAAGGAGCACGTGGACGAGAAGGTCGCGCTGCGCCGGATCTCAAACCCGAAGCTCACCTCGGGCCGAACACCGCTGCCCAAGACGCTCTGTGATGTGCTGGTCTGGGAGGGCTCGCCGCTGCGCACCGCCGAGATCATCACGGAGGATCACTCCCCGACGATGGATACTCTCATGGCCGACGTGAACGCGGTGGCCAAGATCGGCAAGTCCCAACCGGGCTTTCACATTCACCAGGTGGTCGAACTATCGACCCCTGAGGACGTCAAGCGCATCGGTCCCGCCGTCACGGGCCTCGCCGCCCTGGAGGACCTGCGCATCTTCGCGCACGGCGTGCGCCGCGGCTCCAACTTGCTGACCCATACCCACCTCGAGGTATGGCAGGCCGACGCGGTCGACGAGGTGGCAACGTCGTTCAAAGGCGGCGAGATCAACTCTGACGCCATCGATATCCACAAGTTCCACTGTGTGGGTATGCGCGAGGGCATCTACGGAGACGATAAGCGCCTCGGCATCGAGATCCGGGCCGTGCTGGTGGGGCAGAACCAACAGCTCGCCCAGGTCGCTCAGCGCACCGCCAATACGCTGGCGGAGGGGCACCTCGACAAGCTGCCCGCGCCACCGTGGCCGGACTGGAATGCCGGGCAGGAGGGGCTGGCCGATACGTTCTATGACGCGATGGTCGCCAACCCCAAGCTATCCGAGCTGATGGCCGGCGCGGACCTGTCCTTCTCTGAGGTCCTCGAGGTCTCCAGCGGCAGCAACCCCACACGGGACGCCTGGAAGTTCGCGTGCCCGTTTTGGGCCTTCGAGAGTCTGCCCGGGGTGACCGAGGCCGAAGCCAAGACCATCAAGACCGCGCGCATGGACTTCGCGCGCACGCTCATCGATCTGAGCAAGAACCTCAGCGAGGCCTGTGAGGCGGGTCGTGAGCTGGACGCGGCGGGCAACCAAGCCGCGGTGCACACCGCGGCCAGCGAGTTCATGCAGGCGGCCCGCATCGACAGCATCTTGGGCCGCACCCTGGAGCGGGTGAGCGAAGGGCTGACGCCATGAGTGCGCCCTTTGCCCTCATGCGACGCGGTGACCGAGGCGCCTTGAAGCGCCTTCTTCAGGCCCACGGCGGCGCGATCCTCGCGCTTCAGCGCGCCCTGCAGGTCGAGGCGCCCCTGGCCGAGCTCGCGGTGGCCATCTGGAAGTCCAGCCTGTCGGCCCTTCGGCAGCCGGACCCAAAAAAGCACGCGCTGAGTGCGGTGGCCCAGCAGCTCGTGGGGCAGCCTCGGCCCGACACCCCCATTCCGCAGGTCAGCTTGCCAGCCTTTGTCTTTGCCGTGTGCTACGAACACCTGGGCCTGGGCACCGGGCGAGAAGGTGGGCTGGTGCAAAGGGTGCTCGAGGACGAGCCAGAGCTCGCCGAGCTGCGTACGCAGATCGTCAGAGCGCTCGACGCCGCCTGCCGGGTCACGCCCGACAGCAGTGATGCCTTCGACGCGGCCTGGCCCGAGATCGAGCCCCTGCTCAAGTAGTCAGGCGCACGCGTCCGTCGCTGCGGCGCAGGACATCTTGCATCGTACGGCGGGACTGACTGTGCACACAATCCGCGATGCCGCCGTGGGCCTCGGCCCCCAGAACACCATAGGACTGCGCAGCCGGACCGTTATCGGGCACCACCGGGGCTGGCACGGCGTCAAGCGAGGCCTCCAGCGCCTCGTGCACCTCCGGCCCACCGACCTGCAGCGCCCACCGCACCACATCCCAGGCCAGCAACGCATGCTCGGCTTCGTCCTGCGCGATGCCCTGTTGCAGGGCACGAATGCGGGGATCAGTGCATCGCTGTGCCTCGGCCCGAGCACAGGCCGCAGCCGTGGCCTCCTGCAGGCAGCCATCCATCCAGCTTTCGACTGCGAGGCGTACCCGCGCCCGGTTGGCATCAGCGGGGCGGCGAGGCAGGTCAGCCTGCGGTTGCAAATGCACGGTGCCTCCATCGAAGCGGGCCGCAACCTGCGCGGATACGAGCCCGTGGCGTAGCTCATCCTCGGCCGCCTCGTAGCTGCGCTGAATGAGGCTCGACGGCGCGCCCGCGCACGCCAGGTGCACCGCCAGCTCTGTGAATGCCGGGGCTGAGGCCCACTCGGTGCGGGCGCGTTGGCTCCAAAGCTGCACCAACTGCTCACCGAGGTCCCCGAGATCTTCGGCCCCTTGCTGCCCTTCGATATGCAGGCCAGGCAGCGGCGCAATTCCGCTTTCACTGCGTCGGGGTCGGCCCACCACATAGCAGCCGCCCAACTCCCGATTTGCGCTGGGGAAGCGCAAGCCGCCATTGACCGCGACACCACCTTGAAGGGGGAGGTAGTTCAAACGCAGCACGCCGTAGCTGGCCCCGACTTCTGCGCCAATCCATGGCCTCAGGCCGCCGCGCTCTCCGAAGCCATAACCCACCCCGCCCTCCGCGCCGGTGGCCGTGAAGTTATTGACGTAGGCGCCGCCGGCCAGCGCGAGGCCCACAGCCGGCTCAAGGCCGTTGTCGAAGTCCAAGCGAACGACCGACCCGAGGTAGGGCAGCACTCCTGAGCTTCCGCACTCCACGTCCGTGTCCGTGAAGAGGGCGCGCGCTTCGAGGCCCCAGGTCAGGCCCGAGCTAGAGCCGCCAAACCTGTACCCGATGAACGCACCCACATCGCCTCGAAAGCCGCCTTCGAAGGCTTCGGCCGGAGCGCTGTGAAGGGCCGAGACGGCCAGGCCCGTGCCGGCGAGGCCGCGCGCCCAGCGCTGCATTCGTCGTCGCTGCATGCAGCCTCTTTATCGCTCGGTAGCTGCTCTGGGTCGACAATTCGGGCCGCAGTTCGCGGAGGGTGCGTCCGGCCGGGCGTCCGATGTTTTGTCCGGCGTCCGGCCGGGGACACCGGACGGGTCGCGACAAGATGATGGGTCTGGCACGAATTTCAGGGGGTTTCGCACGCTGAGCCCGTCGGCTTGCGGTTGGCCCAGCCCTTGCTTGGTCCTGAGGCATGCCCATCCCATCCGTGCAAAGCGGCGGCGCGTCCGCTCCCTACCTTGAGCCGACCGAGGCCGAGCCGTGGCCTCAACCGCCCGCGCCCCCGCCAACCCCCCAGCCCCCCGTCGAAGCTGATGATGGTTTGGGCCAACAGGTCATAGACCTCGCCGTCAACCTGCACGCCACCGGCTTGGCGGGCCCGGCGGCCCAGCTTGTGCCCACGGACGTCGTCAAGAGCGCGATCAACCACGCCCAGCTGGCCTTCGAGCCTGCGGACCAGACACAGCGCCGCGAGGCCCTGGGCCAGCAGCTCAAGGCCGAGGTCAAGAGCCAGACCCTGGCCCGCCTCGATGCCCTCGATACGCAAGTAAACCTGCAGATGGCCGCCACGATGGGGCCGAGTGATCCGGCCCCGCGCGCCGCGCTGCTGAAGGTGGCGCTGAAGGCGAAGGCGCTGCGCGAGCAGTCCTCCGCGCTCGCATTGGGCAAGAACGCCGCCATCGAGAGCGCCGCGCCCGCCCTGTACCACCTCGTTGCGGAGGGCGCCGTCGCGGTGGGGCTAGACGCTCTGCCAGGCAGCACGGCAGAGCATCGACAGGCTCAAAAGCAATTGCACGATGAGTTCCGTGCCTTGGTGAAGGCGCACCCCGCGCTGGGTGCGCTCGACCTCGACGCCATCGACCCCTCGACCACGGACGCGGAGATGCAGTCCTTATTGCGAACAGGATTTTCCGAAGTCATTGAGCAGATCGCAGACGTGCGTAAGCGGGTCATCTCTGAGGACATCAACGTCATGAGCCTCGAGCACATGGTGCAGGCAGGAATGAAAGAGATGGGATTGTCCGAAGCCAAGGCCCGAGCCGGCGACGCAGACAGTCAACTGCTCTTGCAACACATCCAGGTGGTGCAGCAGGATGAACGGGCCGCCGACGCTATGGTAGGCGCGGCGGTGCTGGGCATCACCGTGGCCGCCTTCTTGGTCACCGGGCCGCTGGCGGCAGCGGCCCTGGCCGGTGCCGGCTTCGCGGCGGGCACAGCCAGCGCGGCCGTGCACTTTGAAGCGGCTGACGACATCCGGGATGCGCACCACCTCGGTCTCGAAGATGATTCACAGATGACGGACGGCGCGGCCGCGGATGCAGCCTACGCGATGGCCGTCGTGGAAGTGGGCCTGGCCGCTGCGGACCTAGGTGTGCTCGCCAAGGGGGCCACAGCGGCCCTCAGGGGCGCAAACCATGTGCGACGAAGCGGTGTGGTGCTCGGCGAGGAGGTCACAGAGATCGCGGTGCGGGTGCCCGACACCGTGCCCTCGACTGTGACCCCGGCTGTGACCCCCCACAGCATCACTCAAGTGACGCCCACCCTGCGCAAGACTGTGCCCCGGCCGCGCCCCACAGCCATCACCGAAGAGGCCGCTCATCAGGTGCGCGCCTACGTGCCCGCCCAAAGAAAGGCGGTCGCCCAGCCGCTGGCTCCCGCCCGAGCGGTGCAGCGAGCGCCTCAGGGCGTGTCCGCCGCCCAAGCGGAGGGTGCGGCGGTCCGCCCTCGCCCCACCCCCGCGCCGGTGCGCCCCGAGGGGGTCAAACATGTGCCGATAAAGCAGGCCAGCCCCGACGCAGATCCCATCCTTGTTCAGCTGCGGGAGGCCCAGAGCCACGACCCGATCATGCGGCACGCCCGGTACACCGTGCCCTCGCGGACCCCAAAGGTGGTGCTCACTAAAGCAGAGCCCGCGGCCGCCGAGGCCGTCAGCGAAGCTGCGGAGCGGGCGGGATACGAGGTGCGCATGTACGACCCGCCGCTCGCCCACGACCCAGTGCTGGCGAACGTGGCAACCAAGGCCGACGCGGGTGTGCGCCCGGACGCCTGGTCCGGTGCCGAGACCATCATGCGCATGGCGGAGGCCGGCGAGGACCCCGCCCTGCAACAGCTGCGGCGTTCGCTGCAGGCGCAGACTCCGCGGGGGCAGACGCCTCGGCACGCAGCCTCCGACGCCGTCGATATCCTTCATGATGGCACTCAGGTGCCGGCCGGCCGGCCGGCCTACGCCCCGGGACCCGTCGCGGACGTAGTGCAGGCGCGACCGCCCAGCCCGTTCGATGACCTCAACAGGGCAGCGCCGGAGCTTCGAGAGTCAGCCCCGGACGCTTCACAGGGCGCCAAGCCTGGGCGCGTGCGCGTAGGAGCCCTGCGCCGCCCGATCTTGGGCTGACATGGAGGCCCGTCAACCCATCTTGACACTTCGCACGAATCCCAACCATGCGCTCAGTCGCGCCTCAGTTGCAATGCAGTGGCGTGCATCACCGGGTTAAGAACCCTTGAGAGGGTCACGTGCCTGACATAGATTGGCCGCGGATGGCGAATAAAGGCGACCCCGCCGAGCGATTGCTGAGCGGCGGCATGCGCGCTGGCGACATCATTGGCCACCGCTGGCGACTGGAGAGCTTCCTCGAAAGCGGGGGCATGGGCAGCGTCTGGCGGGCCACAGACCTGCGCCTCGACGAGGCGGTCGCCCTCAAACTCATGAACCCCATGCTGGTACGCACCGAGCATGCGCAACGTCGCTTTCTTAGAGAGGCGCGCGCATCGGCCCAGCTGCGCGGCCCCAACATGGTCTCGATCTTCGACTTCGACGTCGATCCCACCTTTGGGGTGCCCTACATGGCGATGGAGCTGCTGAGGGGTGAGAGCCTGTCCGCGCGACTCAAGCGCGGCCCCCTGGGCTACCTGCAGACCACCTCTGTGCTGCGTGATCTGTGCGCAGTGCTCACCCGCGCGCACCGCATCTCGGTGGTGCACCGTGACATCAAACCCGCGAACATCTTCATGTGCCCCTCGGACACTGGGCCGGTGTGTAAGTTGCTGGATTTCGGCATCGCGAAGATGGCCGAGGATGCGCGTCAAGAAGGGTTGACGGACTCGGGCAGCATGCTGGGCACGCCAAATTACATGAGCCCGGAGCAGACGGTGAGTTCCAAGTTCGTGGACCATCGCGCCGACCTATGGGCCACGGCGGTGGTCATCTACGAGTGCTTGGTGGGTCAGCGTGCCTTCCAGGGCAGCTCGGCTCCGGTCGTCTTGCGGAAGATTGGAGCCGAGGACCCGACGCCCCCCTCCCAGCTCGCCTCAGTGCCGCCCGGCATCGATGCTTGGTTTGCTCGGGCCACCCGCCGCCACGCCGACGATCGTTTCAACTCCGCTCATGAGCTGTTGGAGGCCTTCATCAAGGCAGGCAGCGCGACCACCCGGCCCCGCACCTCAGACGCGAGGCCCGGCTCTGACCCGCAAGTTCCCCGCGCCCAGGCCTGGGCCTCGGACGCCAATCAGATTGACATAGAGTCGATTGAGGACATCGTCTTTGAGACCTCTGTAGTCCGCGAGTTTGTACAGAGCGACCAGCGCTACTTTGTCTCCGGCGCCAAGGGCTGCGGCAAGACGCTCCTGCTGACCTATAAACGCGCACGCCTCGCGGAGCGCTACCAGCGCGGCGCCGAGGGCTCCCGGGCGATGATCTTCGTGCCCGAGGGCCGACCTTATCTCGACCTGATGGGGGACCTTCGCAACGTCGGCCGCTCCAACCAGGAGTTGATGGCCACGGTGAGCGAGGCCAAGCGCCTGTGGGGCTTCGCGCTGAGGCTCTCCGCGATCTCGCACCACCCCTCCCAAAACCTCGACGAGATGACCCTCGCCGCCCTGCCGCCCCGCCTTCGACAGGTGGCCAAGGGCCAAAAGGCGGAACCGACCGTCGTTCTGAAAGAGGTCTTGCAGCTCAGCACTTCGCAGATCCACCAGCTGCTAAACCACGCCGAGATGCCCCTGGAACACGCGGTGCGCTCGATGCACAGCGGCATGATGTTCTTCATCGACAAGATCGACCAGGCGCTGAGGGAGGTCTCGCGCGACGCTTGGGTCGCGATGCAGGCCGGCTTGGTGGAAGCGGCCTGGGACATGATGAATACGAACGCCCATATCAAGGTGTTCGCCACGATCCGCGAAGAGGCCTTTTCAAGCTACGAGTCGGACATCAAGACGAACCTCTTTGGGGCCACCACTCGCATCCGGTACTCGAAGGCTGACTTGCGCAACATGCTGGAGCGCCTCACCAGCTTTTACGAAGGCCTTCCGCTGCGTGACTTCGTCACGATCGACGTAGTGACCGCGCCCGGCGCGGCCCAGACGGAGGGGGCCTTCGATTTTCTGTACCGGCACACCCTCGGGCGACCACGGGACCTGGTGATCATCGCCTCCGAGATCTCCCGCAACCGGTCTCAGCTCGACGAACGCAGCTTCAAAGCCGTGGTCTATGAGACCAGCGCGGGCATCCTGGTCTCCAACGTCTTCGACGAGATGCGCGTCTTCTTGGAGGTGCTCGCAGATCGCACCTCCCGCGCCCGTTTTTTGGCCGCCCTGCCCTATGGGGTGCTCACCCACGACGACCTCATCGAGGTCTGGTGTCAGTACCACGGGGTGCAGCGTGCCTACTTCGAAGAGCATGGCCACGACTCTGCAGAGGTCTATCACCCCTTCAGGGAGCTGTACGACTGTGGCCTTCTGGGGGTCATTGAGGCCGACCTCGAAGACGAGACCCCGCGACAGGCCTTTAAACAACCCCACCAGCCGATGGAGTTGGACCGCTTCGACCTGCGTCGCTCCCCCGCCTACCTGTTGCACCCCAGCTTGCAGGCCCTCATTCGCAAGTCAGGTTTCGGCTCCGAGCACCGGGCGATGCGCGAGATCGTCATCGGCCATGAACAACCCTGGGGCCCACACTACTCGCTGGTGCTCATGGTGCAGCGCGAGATGTACCGCACCCACCATCCCGAACCCGAGGTCGAGCGTGCGGTGATGGACCTCCTGTCTGAGCTAGGGCGCCACGTCGCGGCAGGCCGCGCGCTGGAAGACGTGCGCGCCAAGCTCGGCGACAGCCCCACCTTCGCTCGGCTCTGCGAACGCCTCGACGCGCTAGAGTTGGATGATGTGCACCTGGCGCTGCTCGAAGCCTTTGGCTCGGAGCTGCGGCCCACGGTGGAGGATCGTCGGGGCCGGACTCAGCCTAAGAGCTAGTTATTGACCGTGAAGGTGACAGTCACTTCGAGGTCGAACTCGACGGGGCCGGAGTCGGCCACACCCTGAACGCGCAGGTCGATGGGGCCCTTGGCGCCCTTGAAGACCACGCGGTTCAGCTCGTTGTAATTATCGGAGAGCGCGGGGTTGAGGTAGATCTCATCCTGCAAGGGCTCTTGCGTTCCATTGGGCTGTTGCTCACCCATGAGGCGAAGGCCACCCCAGGAGCTGACACCCTCGGTCCACTCACCATCATTGCTCTCGGTGTGCTCACGCACATCGACCTGCCCCGCAACCCAGGTTGCTTGGTTGCCAGGCTGCACACGCAGCACGCTGATCAAGATGGAGTCGATCTCACCCGCCTCGAACTGGTCCTTGTAACGAAGGTAGTCCTCGTTCTCGTTGGGGTCATAGGTCTCGATGTCCGAGTAGGAGGTGGTCTCACCGCGAACTTCGAATTGCAGCTTTCCATCTGCGGTCACCTCGATTGGCACGAGGCTGCAGGCGCTCGTAGACAGGGCAAAGAGCGCAAAGGTGGGCAACGCGATCGAGCGTATGGAAACCGGGAGCATACAGATCATTAAAGCGGTAACGGCGCCCAGCATGCAAGCTGCGCTACGGCCACACTCGGGCCCACCTGCCCCCCTACCGGTTAACCAGGATAGCGAGCAGGAAGATGACGGACCATGCCGCCCAGTTGGTGAGGAAGCCGGCCCGCACCATCTCTGAGATACGCACTCGGCCCGTCCCAAAGACGATCGCATTGGGTCCGGTGGCGGCAGGCATCATGAAGGCGCAGGAGCAGGCCAGAGCCACCGGGACCATGAGCAAGCGCGGGTCAGTGCCGGCCGATTTCGCGGTCGCGGCGAGGATCGGCATCGTGATGTTGGCCAGCGCCGTATTGCTGATGATCTCAGTCCCAAAGGTCGCGGTGAGGGTGGTGAGTCCTAGGAAGGCGTAGGGCGAGCCGCTGGCGGAGCCAGCCAGCGCGTCCCCGAAGAATTGGGATAGGCCTGTGTTTTGAAAGCCAATTGAGATTGCGATGCCGCCGCCAAAGAGCAGGACCAGGCCCCACGGCACATTCACAGCCGTCTCCCAGTCCAGCAGGCGCTCCCCGGGGCGATCGCCTGAGGGAATGCCAAAGGCCAGGACCGCGGCGAGCAGCGCGATGGTGCCGTCATGCACCCCTTTGATCGACAAGGTGGAGGCCCAACCCGGGATCGTGCCCAGCTCACCGAGCACCAGGTCAGCGCGGCTCACCCACAGCACCGCGGCCACGGCAAAGACCGCCAATGCGCGAACCTCCGAGGGGCGCCAGGCCCCCAAGGCCTTGAGCTCCTCCCGAACCACCGAACCTGCCCCCAGCGACAGGTCCGCCGGGACCCTCGGGTAGACCTTGATCAACATCACCCAGACGATGGGCACGATCAGAATCACGGCGGGCGCCGCCCTCCAGGCCCAACCTACGAAGGTGAGCCCCGGCTCGCCGTGAAATACCGTGTCCATCGCACCCATCGCGATCAGGTTGGGCGGCGTACCTACGGGCGTGCCCATACCGCCCACCGAGGCCCCGTAACCGGTGCCCAACAGGACCGCGATTGTGAACGCCTTAGCCTGCGCCTCCGTCGCGGAGGCCCTCGCTCGATCCGCGACCGCGATGGCCACCGGCATCATGATGAGGGTCGTGGCGGTATTGGATATCCACATCGACAGCGCCGCGGCGGCCACGGCGAAACCCAAGATCAAGCGCCGCGGGGAGGTGCCCACCGCCAACAGCACGTACAGCGACAATCGCCGGTGCACGCCGGACTTTTCGACCGCCAGGGCCAGCAGGAACCCGCCCAGCAGCAGCATGATGAACGGGGACATGTAGGCCGGCGCCACCTGCTTGGCGGTGGCGATGCCGAAGAAGGGAAAGAGCGCCGCAGGCAGCATGGCGCTGGCCCCCAGAGGCAAAGCCTCTGTGACCCACCAGATACCTACAATGAGCGTGATACCCATGGCCCGCACCGCTTCCACGGAGAGCCCATCGGGTCGAGGCAGGATGTTGGCAAAAAGAAGCGTGCCGCCCCCGATGAGGAGGCCGGCCCAGAAGCCGAGGCGAGCCGCCGGGCTGATGCCGGCGGCGTGCGCACTCGTACCCGAATCAGTTCTTGCTGATCTCGGAGAACTTGTCACCGAGCTTGGCCTTCAGAAGGTCGCCCAAGGTGCCGAGGCCCTTGCCCTTCTCGTTGTTCTGATTGAGGTAGCCGGCGAACTCTGCCCGCTCCTCCGCCTCCTTGGCGGCGCGGATGGACAGGCGAATGCGGCCGGACTTGGCGTCGGCGTCCAATACCAGCACCTTGACGGTGTCTCCGGCGTTGAACTCCTTCTTGAGGTCCGCACCACGGTTGGTGCCGGTCTCAGCGGCGGGCACCAGACCACGGCCACCGTTGGGCAGCTTGACGAACAAGCCGAAGCCCTCAATGCGGTCGACCTTGCCCTCGAGCACGGTCTGGCCCTTGCCACGCTTGAGCTCGTTGGCCAGCTCCTGGGGAGACTTCACCAGCGAAAGACCGATGCGGCGCTTGTTCCAGTCGATGGTGACCACGGTCGCCTCGACCTCGTCGCCCTCTTTGAGCACGTCGCGGGGGTCCTTCAGGCGGCGCTCATTGGTCATGTTGGAGATGTGGATGAGTCCATCCACTCCGGGCATGACCTCGACGAAGGCGCCGAAGTTCTGAATGCGAGCGACCTTGCCGGTGACCTTCTGGCCCTCCTTGAGAGCCTCCTTGGCCGCAGCCCAGGGGTCGGCCTCGAGGGCCTTCATCGACAGGCTGATCTTCTTGGTATCGCCCTTGCCCTCCTCGATCTTGAGGACCTTGACCTGCACGTCCTGGCCAATCTGCAAGATGTCCTTCGGCTTGTTGATGTGCGAGTGGGTCAACTCGGAGAGGTGCACCAGGCCCTCAAGGCCGCCGATGTCCACGAAGGCACCGTAGTCCTTGATGGTGGTCACCTTGCCGTAGACCAGGCCACCCACCTCGAGGTTCGCAAGAATGGCTTCCGCCTTCTTCTTGTTCTCCTCGACGAGAAGCACGCGCCGCGAGACGACGATGTTCTTGCCGTCCTGCTTGAACTCGGTGATCCGGAAGGGATACTTGCGGCCGATGTAGTTATCGGCGGCGCCGGGACGCAGGTCGATCTGGCTGTTCGGGCAGAAGGCGCGCATGCCGCCCACCGTCACATCGAAGCCACCCTTGTTCTTGTCTGCAACCCGGCCTTCAACCGCCATCTGGGTGCGGAAGGCCTCACGCAGCTCCTCGCGGTTGCGCAGGCTCTGGTGGGGCAGGACCTTGCAGAGGATGACAACGCCACCCTCGAACTTGCGCACGCGGGCTTCGACCTTGTCGCCCTCGGTGAGCTTGAACTCGCCGTTGTCATCAAGCAGCTCCTGCTTGGTGATGACGCCCTCAGCCTTGGCGCCAATGTCCAAAAAGACATTGTCGCCCGCGATGCTGACGATCTTGGCGAAGACGACCTGACCGGGGCGGATGTCGCCGCCGATCTTCTCTTTGTCGCTCTTGCGTCGCTCGGCGGACTGCTTCTCGGCGAGCTCGAACATCTCCGCGAAGGACATGTCGGTCTCGGCCAGCTCCGGCCGGGCGGATGCGTCATCCTCAGCCTCGCCTTCGGCCTTAGCCTCAGATGCAGCTTCGGTCGCAGCAGCTTCGCTCGGGGCTTCGGCGGGGGCGCCTTCGCTCTGCTCCGCAGCTTCCATCGCGGGCGCAGAGGCCTCCGGGGCGGCTGCGGGAGTCGCAACCTCGGCCTCGGGGGCAGCAGTGGTCTCGCCGGTCTCGGCGTCTTTGTTCTCGGCCATCATGGGGATCATCGACGTGTGTCGAGCGCCCGCCCTACCCGATCCGAGCGGAGGTGTCACGCCAGAGTTTTCGGGATCGAATTCGGGTCCTAACGAAGCGACTTCATGTCTCCGCCGGCGACAGGCATCATCTCGCTGGTCTCGCCTCGCGTGGGCACCATAGCCTCAGCGCACGCGACGCCGATGGGCTCGCCCATGGCGTCCTCCTCCTCAAATCCGTAGATGATGAAGAGGGTCTTTTGGCCCGCAGGGATCTGGCTGAAGAGCACCGAGAACGCGCCGCCAGGCGTGCCTCCGCTGGTATTGGCGCGGCTATCGATGATGTTGTAGCACTGCTCGGTCCAGTCGATGCGCTCGTTGAGCACGTCATCACAGCTGATCTGATTGCCGCCGCTGGTCTCGGCGGTGACCGCCATTCGCGCAAAGGTCTTCAGATCCACCACCAGGTCGGGGGCGTTGAAGCTGAACTGGATGGACTGCACCTGCTCCAGCCGCTCGGGGGTTACACACTGCCCCAGCTGGCAAATCGAGTCATTGGAGGCGAAGCAGAACTCACAGCGCATCGGCTTGGTGCGATCGTCCTCGCAGTCCGTGGCCGCCTGGCAGGTTGGGTTATTCGCAGCCAGCGGACAGAGAGCGCGCACACCGGCGTCGACCTCATTGCCGGCGTCGATGTCGGTCGGCCCCGCATCGGGCAGCGGATCGGTGCCCGAGCAGCCAACAAGGAAAAGGCCGGCCATCAGGCCGCTCATCTGCGTGAAATGTCGAAGGTTCCGGTTCATGGTTCTCTATTCCGCAGCAGGGGCTCCAGGCGGGCTCCCAGCACCACCAGCTTCAGGTCTCGTACGGACTCGGAGCTAGCGCTCAAATGGACTTCAATACGTTCCGCAGGCAGCGCCTCGGGCACGCGGTCCGCCCACTCTACCACGGCGATGCCGCGGTCGAAGTACAGATCCCGGTAGCCGATCATCTCCAACTCGTCCAGCGAGCCTAGGCGGTAGAGATCCATGTGGGTGACCGGGGGATCGGTGTCGTAGCTTTGGGCCAAGGCATAGGTCGGCGAGGTGACATAGAGGTCGGCCCCGCCCGGCAGGGCCGCCACCAACCCCTGAGCGAAGGTGGTCTTGCCCGCCCCTAGGCCTCCCAGCAGCGCGATCGTAACCCCTGGGCCCTGTCGCGCCAGGGGCGCCAACCGCTGACCCAGCTCGGCCGCGAAGGCCTGAGTCTGCTCGGCATCCTTGAGCTGTCGAACGATCTCCATACTGCCTGACTAGCGCGGGGAGGTCCCGCAGATCTGCAGGAGCACCGGCCCCAGGGAGGTCAGCACATCTTCGGGTGTGAGGGCAGGCTCAGAGACCGCCGCCGCGGCGTGATCCCCTGCCCGAGCGTGCAGCTCGGCGCCGGCACAGGCCGCGAGGTAGGCCTCCACGCCCTGCCCGAGCAGGCTGCCCACGACTCCGGCGAGCACATCTCCCATGCCGCCCGCCGCCATCCCGGGGTTGCCCGCCACGAGCACGGAGAGCCGACCGTCGGGCGCCGCGATCATGGTGGAGGCCCCTTTGAGGATCACCACAGCGCCAGACTGCTCGGCTGCCCGCCGGGCCGCGGTCACTCGGTCTTTTTGCACCGCGTGACTGTCCGTGCCCAAAAGGCGCGCCATCTCACCGGGGTGCGGGGTCAGCACGGTCTCGCCGGGCCGCTCCCGCAGCCAACGATAGTCCGTGCCCATCGCGGTGAGGGCACCCGCGTCGAGCACCGCAGGCACCGGCGAGTCGCTGAGCACCTCCTTGAGCAGAGCCTCCGTGCTGGCATCCGGCGCCAATGAGGGCCCCACGACCAAGGCGGTGCGGGTCTGCAAGGCATCCTTCAAGGTCTTCGCCTCAATGCTGGTCTCGCCCACGGTGAGTCCCATCAAGGAGCCCAGAACCGGCCCGACCCGGCGGACCGTCTCGCCATCGCTGGCGAGCGTCACCAGCCCTGCGCCGGTCTTCTGCGCGGCCCGCGCCGCAAGCAGGCCTGCGCCAGGCTGATCCGGGTTCCCGGCGGCGACCAGAACGTGGCCATAGGTGCCCTTGTGCGTGTCTTGCTCCCGGGGAAGAAAGGCAGCTTGCACCACACGCTCATCGAGCAAAGTGGCGTGCTGACCAACCTCGGGCAGTCGCGACTCTGGGATGCCGATGTCGACAATGTGCACCTCGCCGGCCAACGCCCGGCCTGGAAAGAGCACATGGCCGAGCTTGGCGCATTGAAAGGTCACGGTGATGTCCGCCTCGACGGCCACGCCAAGCACCTGTCCCGTGTCCGCGCTGACCCCGGAGGCGATATCCACCGCGACAACAGGCGCATCGGAGTCATTGATGAGATCGATCACCTGCGCGCGCCAGTCGTCGATTGGTCGTGTCAGGCCGGTCCCGAAGAGTCCATCGACGACGACCTCCGCCTCGTCCAAGAGCTCCGTCAGCATCTCGGGAGCGGCCTCGCCCTCAAGAAACCAGGGTTGCACGCCGAGGGCCTCAATAATGCGCAACTGAAGTTGCATACTTTCAGAGGCTTTGTCGGGGCTGCCGAGTACCAAGAGCGTCACCGGCACGCCGCGCTCGGCGAGATGCCGGGCCACCACGACGGTGTCGCCCCCGTTATTGCCCATGCCCGCGAGCAGCAGCACCGGCCCGGTCAGCGCCGCGTCCCCCAATAGGGTGAGCACGGCATCAAGCACGCCGCGCCCTGCGACCTCCATGAGCACTGCAGATGGGATGCCGATCTTCTCGATCGCGAAACGATCCAGGGCCTGCATGTGAGTCGCGGAGAGCAGCGGAAGCATGGCCCGACTGAACCACGATGCGGGCACCCCGGCCACTGTTCCACCGCATACGGATCTAGAGCTGTGAAACCCCTTAGAAACGGCGGAGCAGTAGACGGCCCGGCCGGCCTGGGCTACGCCCGGATACATGATGCGATGGCCTCATGCTGTGCCCTGCGGGAGCGCGGCCCTCTGTACGCTCCTGCTGATGGCCGGCTGCTCTGTGGAAGACCCTGCCTACGACGCGGGCGGCGCCTCGGTGGATGGCGGCGTGGCTGACAGCGGGCCCGTGATCACCGACTCCGGAGTGACCTGCACCGAGGTCCCTTCGCTCTGCAGCGCCGACGAGTACTGCACCGACGAGGGGCTGTGTTCGAGCCGGGACCTGCCCTGCTCCAGCTCCAGCGCCTGCGCCGCGCCAGACATCTGCGTGCGTCCCGTGGTCGCCAGCTCCACGCTCACCGAGGCCGGACGCTGCCAGCCCCCGCCGCACGCCTGCATCCAAGACGAAGAGTGCGCACCTGGGGTCTGCCTCGCGGTCGGGGTCTGCGGTGCGCGCGCCGCCCGCGCCACGCTGGATGACCGCACTTTGGTGCCGGTGATCGCCTGCACCACCGCCAGCGAGTGCGGCCTCAACCGCGTCTGCCGAGACGGGGTGTGCGCGGGCTGCCTCGACAACTCAGATTGCAACGCAGACCTACGCTGCAATGAGGGGCGCTGCATTGAGCCGCTGCATTGTGATGGGCCCGAGGGCTGCTTCGCGAGCAATAGCTGTCAGGGTGGCCGCTGCCTTCGCGATACCAGCGGCTGCGAAGCCGACCCAGGCAATGACAGCCTCAGCACCGCGCAAGACATTGAGGCGGGAGCCTACCTGGACCTCACCATCTGCGGCGTGGAGGAGGACTGGTACGCCATCGAGGTGCCCACGGGCTACGGTCTGGAGTTGGTGCTCAGCAGCACCGCCAGCCAGGCAACCCTCACCGCGGATGTGCGTACCAGCTTCGACGAGCTGCCCACCGGACTGACCCGGCTTGATGCCCCCGGCATCACCGTCATTCGCGTGCCCTCGCAAGACGCCTTGTCGCTCCGTGTGGGTGTGCGAAGCCTAGACCAGACCGGCGATTACGACCTCATCGTGCGCTACGTAGCGGGTCTGTGCACCACCGACCCGCTGCGGATGTACGGCCCCGGGCTGAGCATTCCCAGCAACATCACCTTCGAGGGCACCCTCTGCGCGGGTGTGGCAGATACGGCCTCCTTTGACGTGCAGACCGGCGACCGCCTCGAGGTGGAGCTTCAGATGCTCGGCGACTTCAGCGACCGCCCAGCGCCCCAACCGGCCCTGTCGCTGTTGGATGCCACAGGGGCCAGCGTAGGCTCCAATAGCACCGTGGACCTGCGCAGCACGGCCACCACCACCCCGCTGGCCAGCGCACAGCGCCTGGAGCTCGTGGCCGAGGCCACGCGGGTGCCGAGCATCGGCGCGCCCTACCAAGTGCGCCTGGTTCGGCGGCTCGCCGGGCGGGCTGGAGCCTGCCAATCCGCCACAACCATCGACATGAGCGCGGGCACCGCCCAGGTGAACGCCTTCTTGGGCGCTGCTGGCGACATCGGCAGGCCTGATTGCAGCCTGGTGAGCGACGCGCCCGACTTCGCCGAAGGCACACGACGTGACGATCTGTTCACAGTGACCGCGAGCAGCGCGGATGTCTTGATGGTGGCCACCGCCCAGTCTACGGCCGGCACCTCGCCCAAGCTGTCGATCGCGATCCTCTCGGATTGTGAGGACGACACCTCCGCGTTGGGCTGCGATACCGCGATCTTCGCGCGCAGCCGCGTGCAGACCCGCGCCGTGCTGCCCGCGGGCCAGACACGTACCATCGTGGTCTCCAGCGATGGCACGGTCGAGGACGTGCAATATAGCCTGCACATCGAATACGTGGCGCTGAGCAATATACCAGACGACAGCTGTCCCAGCGCGACGCCCCTGCTGAGCAGCGGCAGCCAGACCGTGCACCTGTACCAAGGCGGCGGCGCCGCCGGCCTGCGCAATACCGACGCCCTGTGGGCCGATCGGGTCACAGCCCAATGCGCGATCTTCGATGATGACGATATCGCCGCCCAAGGCGTGGACCGCTTCTTCTCCTTGCAATTGGACCCAGGCGAGCAGGCCGCTGTGGAGCTGACCGGACCGCTGGGCGGCGTACTTTGGACCGCCCTGAGCTGCGACAACATGCCCGGCACCTGCCAACAGGCTGCGGTCCGCGACTTCTCCAACCCGGTACTGCAGGCCACCTTTACGGCCTCCACCGCAGGACTCAACCACATCGTCGTGGTCGACGGCTCCGGCTTCGAGCAGCAGGGCAGCTACACGCTGCGCACGGTGCGTAACGCACAGTGCTTGACCGACTCGGACTGCCAGGGCGCGGGCTTCAACCGCTGCAGCAGTTCACCTTGCCGCTGCGATGACTACGCGTGCCAAGGTGTGCCCCGGAACAGCAGCTGCAATGGCCCCACCGTCATTCCGCTCGCGGGTGGCTTTGGCGCCGACAGCATCACGGGCAGCACCGGAGCCGCCAATAATGACTTCAGCCTGTCCTGCCTGGGCCGAGACGGCAGCGATGTCGTCTACGCCATTGAGGTCCCCGAAGCGGCCCTTGAGCTGGTCGCCCGGGTGGTAGGGGCCAGCTTTGACCCCGCTTTGGAGATTCGCCAAGGCACCTGCACCGATAACGCGCTGACCCCCGTGTGGTGTGTGGATGATGTGCGCTACCCGGACGTGCTGCTGCCCGAGGTCCGCGTCGCTGAGCCTGAGGCGGGCACCTACTACATCGTAGTGGACGCCTTCGCGGGCGAGGGCGCCTTCACGCTCGAAGTCGAAGTATTGTGAAAAGAAGGCGGCGTGGCCCCGGCGATGCCGGACCACGCCGCTGAGGCATCAACGACCTGAGATCGCGCGCACCTGGGCGAGCACATCGGCGCCCGTCAGGTTGTCATTTCCGCTGGGGGTTCCGTGGGTCGAGACCCAAAGAATCTCCATATCGGAGCGCTTCATGATGATGTCGAAGCCACGGCCAATCGCAAAGGGTGAGGCATCCCAAACCCCCGCAGTAGGCATGGTCTCGCCATCTCCCACGCACAAGCCTTTGTCGCTTCCGCGTGCATCCATGAACGAGCGACAGGTCTCGGCGGTGCCGTCTCTGCCTCTCGAATCTACTTCCAAAACCCAGATGATCTGGGCTCCCGCTGCGATGATGTCTTCTTCAACCTGGGCCACCGAACCGGCATGCCTAACGCAAGCCGGTCAGAACGCCGGGATGGAGATGAACACCAAGACATCGTGCGGGCTCCAGTCGATGTCCTCATCGTTGTTACAGTGCACCTTGGTCAGGTCGAGGTCGAAACGAGCACCCGTTCCATCGATGGCCGACGGCCACGAATAGGGGGTGATCACCTCGTTGAGCGCCATCGGCTCAACTGCGCCTGCAGGATATGTACAGCCGGTCTGACCAGAGTCGGGGGTCCCCGTGTCTGGCGTTCCGCTGTCCGGGGTCCCGCTGTCCGCGAGACCGGCATCTGGGGGCGGGCCCCCATCTACGAATCCAGCGTCCGCGATCCGACCTGCGTCGGCCACGAGCCCGGAATCTGCCGGAGTATTTCCTGAGTCCGCAGCAAAGCCTGCGTCATTGGCCACGTCGGTACCGCCACAAGCGACGACACCGAGCACAAAAGGGGCGAGCGCGAGTGCGCTGGTCCAAGTTGTTCGCAATGTGCCTGCAAGGTGGCACATCCCGCATGCTCTAGACCAGCCGCCGAATGGCGCCTGTGAAAACCCCTGAGGTGAGATGCTCCCACACCTTTGTGCTAGGCTACGCGCCGCATGGCGGGGCTGGAGCCGGAGGTCGGGGCCGTCATCGGCCGACGGTTCGTGCTGCAAAAGCGCATCGGCACCGGGGGCTTTGGATCCGTCTGGCGAGCCAAAGACAAGGCCGGCCGCGACGCCACCGTAGCCCTCAAGCTGCTGCACGACCACCACCACGCCGACGAGCGCATTCGCGCACGCTTTGAACAAGAAGCCCGGGTCCTATCCAAACTGGACCACCCCAGCATCGCCAAGTGCCTCGCGTGGGACATCGATGACGAGGCAGGCTACCTTGCGCTCGAATACGTCGATGCGATCACCCTAGCTCGCGCGCTGGTCCGCCATACCCGGAAGGAGCGCCACTTCGAGATCAAGGAAGTGCGGCGCGTATTCGCGGAGCTCTCGGCGGCCATTCAATTCGCTCACCACCAGGACGTCATCCATCGGGACATCAAACCCGCGAACATCATGCTGCTTGAGCGCGCCGGCACCCTGTACGTGAAGGTGCTGGATTTTGGCGTAGCGAAGATCATCGCCGAGACGCGCCGTGAGCAGACTGCGGTGGGTACTCTGCTAGGTAGCTTGCACTATATGGGCCCGGAGCAGGCCAAGGGCGCGGCCGTGGACCATCGCACGGACATCTTTGCCCTGGGCAGCGTGCTCTTTGAGATGCTGACGCTGCGGCGAGCCTGGCTGCGCAACTCAGCGGGCGACCCCATCATGGCCGGCGCGCCGCTCAAGAGCGGCGGCGAGAACGAGAACAACGACCTCGCGCTTATCATGCGCCTGGTGAACGACCCCCGCCCCCGCCCCACCCAGTGGCGGCCGGAGCTTCCCGCCGAGATGGACGAGGTGATCGCCAAGGCCCTCGCCGTAGATCCCCAGGACCGCTATCCCACGGTGGAGGCCTTCGCGGAGCACGTCGATCGTGTACTGCTGAGTCCGCCACGAACGCGGGTGCCGCAGTCTGTAACCGCGGACATTCCAGCGGTGCGCGTGCCCACACCCGCCGCGCCGGAGCGTGCGCCTACGCCCACCGCGCCCCCGATCAGCAGCCGGAGCTCAGAGTCCAGCCGAAGCTCAGAGTCTAGTCGAAGCTCAGAGTCTAGTCGCGCCTCGGACCCGGGCCGTGAGGTGGGCCATACCTTCGAGAGCAGCCGTCCCGAGGGTTTCATGGACGAGGCGGTGGAGCTGTGGTCACGCGTCGACGAGGCCTTCGTTCGTGAGGCCACGCAGGACGCAAGTCCACCTGCACCCCGGCCAGCTTGGATCTATTGGTCCTTGGGCGCCCTCGTGCTGGCGGTGCTGATCGCGGTGGGTATTGCCACCTTCTACCGCGCTGCCCCTTCCCCGAAGGTCCCGCCCGGGCCGGGCCGCATCGTGGATGTGCCCTAGCAACCCATCCTGCGCACACTCGGCCACCGGGGCTGTTCGCGGGCCAAGAATCCACAGCCTGATCTTAGGGCCAGGGGTTGACCCGCACCACCGCCTGCCCCCCTTGTAGTTCTATGCTGGGCCCAAAGTCACGGTGTGCACTCTGGGCAACCTTGAGCCTGGCCACGCTTCACGGCTGCGGCAGCACGCAACCCGTTCTGCAGTCTGCGACATTGGAACTCGAAGACTCGAGCAGCACCGGGCTGCGCCTTGACTATGAGGGCGGCCGGCTCGTGGGTGGCACACACACCCTCAAGGGCGCCGAAGAGGCCCCACTCACCATTGAGATTGACGCGCAGGGCCGCCTGCTGCGCATCGCCGGCACGGCGGAGGGCGACCAAGAGTATGCCTACTCGTCGAGTGGGGTGCTGGTCACCTCCAGCTTCGGCGCCATCAACTATGAGCTCGAGGGCGACCGCGTGGTGCGATATCGGCCTCCGGGAGGCTCTGATGACTCAGGCACCGAAGTGACCTACACCGATAACAGCGTGACGATCGGCGCCCGGGTCGTGCGACGCGAGGGTGACATCTGCAGCTCCGGCAGCATGACCGGCTTTGGCGGCGACATTGAGTACTCCTGCTTTGGCAGCACCTCGACGATTCGAGACTCCAACGGAGCCCAGGGCAGCGCAGACGTTTGGAAGCTCAAGCGAAACGCAGAAGGTCTGGTCACACAGGCCACCTGGACGACGGACGGAAGGGTCATCGAGAATTGGCGCCTAACATGGCAGGACAGCCCTGACCTTTCGCCGCCCTGGGTGCTCGGCGCCTCTCGCCTCGGCCGCTTCATCGACCCCCACGGGCACCAAACGCTGGACCCGGGTTGGTTCTCCCTGAGCATCTCCGAGCTACTGGCGCGCCGTTAGGCCGCGCCCGAGCAGCGACCTTGCATCCCACGTTGCATTCGCTACGGTACGCGCGTGAAGCATACGCTCGTCATCGGATCTAACCGTGGAATCGGCCTTGAGCTGTGCCGCCAGCTGGCCGCGCGTGGGGAGCAGGTGACCGCCACCTGTCGCCGCACCTCCCCAGAGCTGTCGGCCCTTTCGGGGGTCGAGGTGCATGAGGGCGTAGACGTCACCGACGGCGCCAGCATCCAGGCTCTGGCCACCAAGCTCGGCGCAGGCAGCGTTGACAGCCTCTACGTCGTCGCCGGCATCCTGCAATCCGTTAGCCTCGACAGCTTGGACCTCGACGTCATCCGACGCCAGATGGAGGTCAACGCCATCGGGCCCCTGGCCACCACAGCCGCCCTCGTGCCCTGCCTCAAGGCCGGCTCTAAGGTGGGGCTGGTCACCAGCCGTATGGGCTCGGTCGCGGACAATACTTCGGGCGGAGGCTACGGCTACCGCATGTCCAAGGCGGCCTTGAATATGGCCGGGCGCAGCCTCAGCCACGATCTTGCCCCCAAGGGCATCGCGGTGCGCCTGCTACACCCCGGCTGGGTGCGCACC
>Ga0193954_1000358_pt1 | contig 27142 bp, 20 predicted proteins | sample BB_5_MG_FD_140340 | JGI IMG/M metagenome (GOLD analysis project Ga0193954, IMG submission 140340) | Microbial mat bacterial communities from the Broadkill River, Lewes, Delaware, United States - BB_5_MG | ecosystem: Environmental > Aquatic > Freshwater > River > Microbial mats | place: USA...
CTAAGGAAGGGTCAGTGGTTGGCATGAAGTGTGGATTGTCTCTGGGGCATGAACAACATCAGCCCCCGCACCAAGAGCCTCTTCACCGCCGCCGCCTGCGCCCTGGGCCTGGCCGTCGGCGCCGCATCGGCAAGGCCGCAAGCAGCCTTGCAGGCAGAGCCGGAGTCTATGCAGGCCGAGTTGACCGCGGCCACGGATCTTCCCGAGGAGCACGTCGTCGTGACCGAGCCCATGTATGTGATCGTGGCCAAGAAGCCGGGCGCGCCGATGGCGACGGGTGATCTGGCGGTGCAGTCGGTGACCTTCACTGAGCCCACCCGCGTGCAGGTCTATCGTACGCCTCAGGGGGCGGTGGCCAACGCCGAGACCCGATAGTGCAGAGGCGCTTCGAGGCTCTGTGACAGCCCACCTGGCGCGCCGCCGGGTGCGGCACAACAGGGTGGGGGAGGCCTGCTGGGAAGCGGCTAGGCCTTGTGTTTGCCGGCGTCCACCCACTCTTGAGTGAATTTTGCCGCGTCATCGTAGGACTTCTTCACGTCCTCAAGGATGAACTTCTCGATCACCCCGCCGACCCCGAAGACCTTCACATCGATGTCGCCGGTGACAACGCGGCCAACGCCATTCGGATTGTCCTTAAACTGAAAGCCACCTTTCGAAATGACCTTGCTGGCCATGATGTTGGGGGTGGTCTCCCAGGTTCCGGAGAAGCTGCCGAACTTGTAGCGGATGCGCTCCTCGTACTCGATACGATCTGCCTTCAAGACCTTCTGGATCGCCTTGGGCACCTCGCGGTCCGGACCAACCATGACTCGGCGATCGATCTGCTGCTCGTCGCGCTCCATGGCGACCAAGGTGCGCGCGAGGTTCACCGCCTTGCACAGCGCGATGTTGAAGTCCTCGTTGAAGTAAAGGCTCTCGTACTCGTCCCGCGTGATGCCGCGGAACACATGCTCGACATTGAATCTCATCCGGTCCCTCTTCTGATCGCCGCCGAATCGCGGGTCGACGGCGGACCCTAGCAAATTTGGCCGCCGAATGGCCGGGGATTGGCTGTGCTAGCGTCAACGCATGCGGCGCCTAATCCTGCTTGCCCCTCTGATCTTCGCCTGCGGGACCTCTGGGAGCTCTAGAATCGATGGTGGGCCCGCGGATCGAAGGGTCGCCGATGCCGACTTGGGCCCGTCGGACGCGGCCGATGCCACGGACGCGCGGGCTCCGGAGGCGGGCATCGCTGATGCGTCCACGCTCGACGCTTCCACCCCCGATGCGGGTGCGTTGGACCGGCACGAGGTGCTCTTCATCGGCAATAGCTACACCTATGGCAACGACCTGCCCGAGCTCTACCGGGCGCTGGTCGCGAGCCTCAGCCCAGCCCCAGCTGCACTGAGCGTTGATTCGGTGACGGCTGGAGGCCGGCGTCTGACCCAGCATGCCGCGGAAGCCGCAGATGAGGCCCAGCGTCTCGGTGGATTGCTGGCGGCAGATGGGCCGCCGTGGACGCAGGTCATCTTGCAGGAGCAGAGCCAGATCCCGGGGTTCGGGCCTGGCCAGCCGGATTTTGATGCGTCGCGGGTCGCGGCGGCCGAGCTTGGGGCCCGCATTGCAGCACGCGGTGCCCAGGCTGTGTTTTTCATGACATGGGGACGCCGAGCCGGAGATTCCAGCAACCCAGCGCGCTTTGGGGACTTCAGCGCCATGCAGGGCCACCTGGAGACGGGTTATCGGGCGCTGGCGCAGGCGGCGCGTGAGGCCGGCGCTGAGGCAGTGATAGCCCCGGTCGAACTGGCCTTTGCTGAGGTGCACGCCGAAGATGGCGCAGTCGGTGACCCGCTTGAGGCGAGCAGCCTCTTCTCCAGGCTCTACGCGTCAGATGGTTCGCATCCTAGCTTGCTGGGAAGCTATCTTGCGGCGTGTGTATTTGCGGCTACGACCCTTCAGATCGACGCGACGACCATCACCTATGCGCCTACGGAGCTAGACGAGGCCGATGCACAGCGCCTCAGGGAAGTAGCGCAGCGCGTGGTGCAGAGAGAGCGCGGATAACAAAGTGCCCGACCCCGGGCTGATCCTGGGGCCGGGCAGAGCAGGGCAGGTTAGATTGCGGGCGGTGCGCCCGGGCTGGTGGCGCTCTCGAGGCGGTCATCGTGCAGATCGGGCAGGTCGGGTCGCTCTGGCTGCGCCGTGGTTAGGACGTAGCCGTCTGCGCCACTCCCGTTGACAGAGATCTGCATCCACTCGGGGCGCACCGAGGGGTGCACTCGGTCTGGGACCGGTGAGCTGGGCAAGCGGATGACGAGGTCATCGATGATCTCGGTGCGGGGGTCACCGAGCATGACCGCGGGGTAGGTGATCACGGCGGTGAGCACGGTGCCGTCCGCAGCCTGCAGGTTGCGGGTCTCGGTGACGGTATCGCCCTCAACGGACATGGAGCCTGCGCCGCAGGCGATGGTGGTCAAGGACAGTGCGGCGGCGAGGACGGTGGAGATGGTGTGCTTCGTGTTCATGCCGAGAGTAAATGCAGTCGGCGTGCCAGCTTCTCAGGGGCCAAAATACGGTGCATGACACGCCCTGGGAGGCCGTCGCCGAAACGGTCCGAAACCGCTTCTGAGGCCGTAGGATGTCTAGAATCGACGTTTTCACAACCGAGGCGTCGTGACACGCAGCGGTCTTTTGCATGACACGCTGACACGTGTCCCAAGGTGCAATTCGGCCTTCTAAGGAAGGGTCAGTGGTTGGCATGAAGTGTGGATTGTCTCTGGGGCATGAACAACATCAGCCCCCGCACCAAGAGCCTCTTCACCGCCGCCGCCTGTGCCCTGGGCCTGGCTGTCGGCGCCGCATCTGCAAGGCCGCAAGCAGCCTTACAGGCAGAGCCTGAGTCTATGCAGGCCGAGTTGACCGACTCCGTCGAGCTGCCTCAGGAGCATGTCATTGTGACCGAGCCCGTCTACGTCATCGTGGCCAAGAAGCCGGGCGCGCCGATGGCGACCGGGGACCTGCCCGTGCAGGTGGTTAACTTCAGTGAGCCGACGCGTGTGCAGGTCTATCGCACGCCCAACCAGGCGGTGGCTCGCATCAGCCCCTATGCATCTGTTGAGTAGGTCGGCGACTCAATCGCATCCCCAGAGATTCTTGAGGTGTGGAACCGTTCGGGTGCGCGTGATGAAACGGCCCTTGCGGTAGGTCGTGGTCGCCACTTTCTTGACGATCTTTTGCCATGTCTCAGGTTGCTCGGGGCAGGGCGTGACCCGAACATCCCGGGAGCGAGTGAATCGAAGCTGCTTCTTCGAGGTCCGCAGCAGGTCACACGTGGCGCGCGGGTCAGGCGGCATGGATAGGTCCTCGTCGCACTCGAGGTACTCTGCGTGTGCGTCCGAGATATTGTTGTGCGGGATCATGATCGCCCAAGTATCTTTGAAGCACCCGCCTCCGCAGGAGGGTGAGCTGCAGGACTGAGTTAATACCGTGACGCCTGGTGGGGACGGTGCTCTTTCGATCGGCGTACAGCAAGTTCCCTTGCGAGCCTTCATGGAGGGCAGCTGAATTGGCGTCGCGGCCCAATACAGGGTCGGGACTCCAATCGCCACCCAGCCCTCTTCACACCATTCGTTGAACTCGGCTTCGTTGCGCGCGCCCTTGCCACGAACGATGAGCGGCACCTTCCGGCCTCGTAGCTGCAGGTCGAGGCGGTAGACGATGTCCTTTGAGGGGGTGTCTTCGAGCGCGGCCTCAATGGCCGCCGCAGAGCCGGCGGCTTGGCCAGCGAACTTGACGTAGCAGTCGCCGCCCGCGGCTTTGATTGCCTCACAGTTCGCGGTCGCTGTGCTTTCGTCTGCCAAGGCCCGGGCCACCTTGATGTAGAGATTCGGGCGCAGCCCGGAGTAGGGGCTCGTATCGACGAGGCCCTTGGCGGCTGTCGTTTCGGTCTTCTCGATGATGAGCCACTTGCCTGAGTAGTCTGGGGCGGCCGTGAGCGTGAGCGCGGCGATGATCCAAGGCGACACGCACCTTCGTCTCACGGAGCCGGGGGTGTGGGATAGCGCCGAGGTAGGTGCTCGCCGGCGGCATTAGGCCCAGGGTGGGTCGTCGTGGGTGGCGGGTTTGTTGGCGCGGACCTGCTCTACGACGTCGTCAACGAAGGCCTCGCCCAGGGCGTCCTTCACATGGGGTCCCGCGTTGGGGTGGTGGTAGAGGCGGGTCCACAGGGCCACAACTTTCATGCCTACGCTGTCACTGATCGAGCTCAGGCAGACGGCCTGGCTGACGTCGGGCAGGAGAAGGGCGTTCTTTTCAAGCCACTCCAGACCAATCTCTCTCAGACCGCCGGGGTCGGCCCGAAAGTGAGCTGGGATGGCGAAGTAAAGGTCCCGGGTTGTGTGGCCGAGCTCCGCGCGTAGGCATGCGCGAAGCATGCCGGTGCTGCTGCAACCCAGGGTGCGATACTGTTCGCCGCGAGAGCTATCGAGCCTGGCAACATAGGTTCTCATGCTGTCAGGCGTGATGCTGTACAGGTCGGTCGTCGCATCGAGGAAGACCTGCCAGTCCGATTTGAGCAGCTCATGTTCCTGCCAGTTTGCCGGTTCGTCCGGCGCGCGGGGCCCCATCTCCGCGAGGCCCCGGCGAATGGCCTCAAGCCCCGCCTTTAGGAGCTCCGGGGGTGGATCCCCGTCCGGCACCCGCTTAAGCCTGTACCGCCAGCGCTCCGGAATATGCTGAAAAGCCGCCGCCGCCGCGTCGAGACCCGCTATTGCATTCATAGGCATCCTTCCCCTCCTAATCCCACAGCTCAATTGCGGCTTTTTCGACGGCGTCGCCGGGTGTGATGTTCGCGCTGTCCAGCGATCTATTCGCCCAATCGCCATCTCGGTGGCGAATGGCCACAGCGACCTGCCGCGTTTGGCCTACGTCAGCCCCTTGCTCTCGCCATTCGACAAATTTCCGGAGGTACCTGCCCCCTGTCCTATCCAACGCCTGCCACAAGGTTTGCACCGACCGCTTCACCTCCAACGCCTGCACATGGCCGGCCGGACTCAAGAAGAGCACGTCGATATCCTGCAAGGTACCTTTCTTACCAGGCATGGGCAGCGGCATTTCTACCCACGGTCCTCCAGGTCTCAGCTGTACTCTCTCCCCGGCCTTCACGCCCAGGAAGAGGGTGCTGCCTTCGGCTGCTTTGCCCCGGTCCACCACGTCCAGCGCATACTCCAGCTCCAAGAGCCGGCTGTCTAGGGCGTCGTCGATGCGCTCCACGTCGTGCACGCCGGACAGGAGCAAGTCATTGAGGTGGGGGCGGTCGAAGGTGACCTTGTCGCTGGCGAGGGCGCGGGCCACGTAGTCGAGGGCCTTGTCCTTCATGGCCTGGCTGATGCCCGGGCTGCCGGTGAGTGTATTGAGCCCGGTGCGAAGCTCTGGGGCGACCTGCATCAGCTCAAGGGCGCGGGCGCCTGGTTTCGCTGCGGTGCCGCCGAGCGCATCCACGATGCGCCGGACCAGGGCCTTGTTCTGCCCGCTGCGCTTCTTCAGGCCGGACAGCGCATCCTTGTCCAGCGCATCACCACGAGCGGCTTGCTCTGCGAGGCGCTCCACCACCGTGAGGTCCTTGGGGCTCAGCGGACCCAGCTTCGAGATGAGCGGGCTCTTTCGCCCAAGCACGTCCAGTCGCTGCCGCATCTGTGCCAGCTGGCCATTGTCGAGCGTGCGCAGCAGCGCGTGCCCTTGCAATCTCAGTTGCCCATCGATGAGCACCGCGTCCCCGTGCACTTCGAGCCGGGTGCCGGACAGCCCCTCGGCGAGCCGCGTGAGGCCGCGGCCCTTGATCTGAGGCGCCAGGTTCGCGATGACCTCCGGCGAGAAGGTCTGCGTGATGCGCAGGGCATCCTGCGGACTGAGGGCTGTGCTGAGCAAGTGGGGCCACGCGCGCTCAGGCACCTGCGCGAGCACCTCACCCAATGAGCGTGCGCCCAGCTCGGCCTGCCGCGTCCTGAGCGCGTCCGGCCCTAAGGACCGGACCGCCGCACTCAGCTGCTCGGTAGACACTGTGCTGAGCTGAGCCCACACCTCGGGTCCGAGGTCGCGGTACAACAGCTCCGCTTCGGTCGCGCCCAGCGCGCCGACCAGCGCTTCGGCCCGCTGCCCACCCAGCCGCGCCTTGAGGCCGCGCGCCATGTCCCCCAGCGGGCCTCGGTGAGCCCCAAGCTGAGTGAAGGCTGTCTTGCGCGCTGCGATCCCAACACCAAGCGCGCCTACGGTGGTGCCCACCGCGTCGAGAAGCACGGGGCCCACATCGGGCCTGGTGTCAGACAAGGCACGCTTGAGGTCCAGGTCGGTGCCCGAGGCGCCAGACTCAAAGTTGTAGGCCTGTAGGCTCAGAAAGAGCTGGTAGCCATCCACCGCTGTGGTCACAGCTCCCGCGACCGCCAAGCTGGTGCCGCCCGAGGGCAGGGCGGCGGCGATGCCCAGGCCCATTGCGAGCACGGAGACGGAGGTCCTGTAGAGCGCGTCATCCCGTTGCTGCTCGCGTACGATGTCGTGCGCGTGGCTGGCCACCATGCCCTGCTCAGGCACACCGTGCTGCAGCAAGGTGGCGTGCACCACCGCGGGCAGGCGCCAGACCACGCTCGGGTCGTCACGCAATGTATGTTGCATGTCTTGGATGGATGACTGCACCTCATCGAGCATGCCTCTGAGCGGATCATCCGGGGCCCGATGCATGATGACGTGCGCGTCCCGGGCGCCGTCCCGCGCCAAATCGTCCAGCTCTGCGGATTGAGGGCTGTGCAGAGCGTAGGTCTGAAGCAGAGGGTGGTGCTCCGCCAGCCGGGTATGCAAGTCCGCGTACCGATGCTCAGCCTCAGCTCGCTTCGTGCCCTCAGGCACGCTGAGCGCTTCCTTGCGAGCCCGCATCAGCTGCTGTGCAGCGCGTCGTAGGCCATGCAGCGGGCCGTGCCGGGGCGCACCGCCTTCATCGAAGTACTGCTGTCTCAGCGACTGAACGCGGGCCGCGCTCACATCCAGCATGCGCTGGGCCTGAATGACCACGTGGGACTGCAGGTTGGATTGCACCGCGTCTCGCTCGGCCTTGAGCTGGCCCAGCCCCGCTTCAAGCGCGCTCAGCCTACGTAGTAGCTCCTGGCCCTGGTCATCCCGGCGACCCAGGCGGCGCAGCCCCGCGGACAGCAGCTCGGCGGACTCTCGGGCCCGCCTCAAGTGCCCCGCAACCGCGCGCAGGCCCTGGCCGCGCACCGCTCGCGTTAGTTGGCGGTGCAGCCCCGCCTCGTCTTCGGGCAGCGGACCCAGCCCACTCACGTTTATCGGCGAGTGCGTGCGTGGGGCTGGGCTCAGGAGCTGGTCGCTGCCAATGGACTCGAAGATCGGGTGGGGCGTTTGCGCGACCACCACCGCGGAAGTCGGGAGGTCAGTGTGATCGACAGCGACTGCGGGGGTGCGGGTGGCAGGGGTCTCTTGCAAGCCCCACTCGTCCTCAGGCGGCACTGCCCAGCGGGGTTCCTGCGACATCGCGACGGCAGATAGATCGGCCACGTCGAACGACTTTGCGAGTTGCGTGCCAGGCCAGCGGCACCCTCGATCTGGTCGATTCTAGGGCCTCACGCGGCTGTCCGGACGGACGCCGGACGGACACCAGGCGCGCTCCCCTTGGGGCCTGTGACAGAATAGGTCGGCGAACTGAGGCGGGCGAGGCGCCCGCGCAGGAAGGCGCGAGGACAAGCATACTCTTCGTATGTGGCGACCGAGCAACGCAGCTGGGCGGGATGGATCGCCCGCCGGAAGGCCGAGCTATCCTGTCACAGGCCCTTAGTCCAGGGCGGCGCTGAGGCCATAGGCGGCGCCGCCGAGCACCGCGCCCGCGATGATGGACCACAGGGGCGTCTCATAGGGCTCACCTTCAACGAAGCTGCCCGTCGTCCAGACCGCGCCCGCGGCCATGAGGCTGTAGCCCAGCGGGGCTTCGAGCAGGGGCCCGATCGGTACAAAGGTGTTCGGGTCGCAATCCTCCTGCATGCATACGCTGACCGTGCCCGAGCGTTTGCTGGCGCGTACTATGCTGTGCACCAAGAACGCGGTGCCCGCCGCGAAGGTGGCCACGCCGGTCCAGCGGGCCGTCTGCCTCAGGGCCCGCCCGCGTGTCTCAAAGTCGAGCGGTGGCAGGTTTAGTTGCACAACTGAGCTGGTGGGCACGGTGATCTCAAGCCTCAGCGGCTGGTGGCGGCCCTTCGTCGAGCGCACGACCAGCGGGTAGACGCCCGCCTGCACGCCGTCAATCCGGACCGTTGGTCGCGGGGCGCCGACGGTAAGACTGCCCAACTGAACTTCCGTGTCGGGCCCACTACCATCCGGAAGTTGCAACTCAACTTGACTCGTGGTGCGCCACTGACGCGCACGCACCAGCCAGCCTTCGTGCCGCCGCACAAATCGCAAGAGAAACTGCGTCGCTTGGGCCTCAGATTGCAGCGGCCCGGTATAGACGCTGGCGCGCACCGCGTCCTCAAAGATCAGAGTCTCGGCCGCCTCACGGTCCCCGGGATGGCGATCCTCGGCGGCGGCCCGGGCAGCGGCGGCCAGCTCGGGATCTAGCATTGCGAGGCGCAGCTGCGATTGCCCCCCACCCAGGGCCGTGACGTGCGTAACCACCAGCTGCTGGGGCACCCGAGGTGCGCGCTGCACCATCTCAAGCCAGCACAGGAAGCTGCCGCCGCATCGGCGCAGCCCGGCCTCATCGATGCCTGCGCTCGCTGCGGTCGCCGGACGAAGGCTGGTGTAGGTTTTGAAGCTGCGTTCGACCCCAGCGTAAACAAGAGCGTCGCTGGCTGAGGTCGAGGTCGATAGCCAGGCCACCGTTCCGGTGGGCTCAAGCACCGGAGGTGTCGTGCTCACGAGCAGCAGAGGGAGCACGACGAGGCCGAGCACAGCGGGAGCCTACTTGCCCGCGACCATCCCCGCCACACGTCGCTGCCTTGGGCCTCACCCCCAATTGAGGTAGCGGTGGGGCACCATGACGTTTCGCGCCGCGCTGATCTCGAGCCTGAGTCTCTTGTTCGCCTGCGCCGCCCCGGAGGCCCCAATGAAGACCCCCAAGATCGACGCCCAAGGGCTCACCGTTGAGTTGAGTCCCCCGACCGCCTTCGTAGTGGGGCAACCGATGCGCATCGAGATGACGGTGAGCAACCCAACTCAGCGCACTTTGACGTTTTGCCGCTATCACACCCCCTTCGAGGGCCTTCAGAACGACATCTTCTCGGTCTCGGCCTCGATCTCCGACGTGCCCTATCAGGGCATGATGAAGAAGCGGGCGCCGCCCGGCCCTGAGGATTTCATTGAGGTGCCGCCGGGTGAATCTCGCTCGGCGACCGTAGATCTGGCCGAGGGCTACACGATCCCGGAGGGCGGCTTCGCTTTGAGTTATCGTGGCACGGACATCAGCGGTCTGCCGCACGCCGGCCCAGTGGGCATTTCGGTCCGCGCGCCCTAAGGCCGCCGCCGAACTACATCGAGATGGAGCCCTTGCGGAAGTCGGTGGAGCCGATGTGCGCGTTGATCAGGACGGGGCGGCCTGACTTTGCAAGTCGCTTGGCCTCCGCGAAGACCTCGTCGATCTTGGCCGGGTCGTCGAGCAAGAGGCCTTCAGCGCCGTAGCCCTTGGCGACCTCCTCATAGGCGGTGCGACGCAGCACGGTGCCCACGTCATCCTTCAAGAAGACCACTTGGTCCCGCGCGATCTGAGTCCAAGCCGCGTCATTGCCGATCACCGCGATGACGGGCAGGCCGTGCCGGACGAAGGTATCGAACTCGACAATCGAAAAGCCGGCCGCGCCGTCCCCGTAGATGAGCCAGACCTCGCTCTCGGGGTGACACAGCGCCGCGGCCATCGCGAACCCACCACCCACGCCCAAGGTTCCGAAGACGCCCGGATCCAGCCAGCGCAACGGCCCGCGGGCCTTGGTGGTGTACGCGGCGGAGGCTACGAAGTCGCCGCCGTCGGCCACCATTATGGCGTCGTCGGACATCGCGCGCTCCATGCCCAAACACACATCCAGTGGGTTCAGCGGAGGCGCTTGCATCTTCGCCATCTCGGCGATTTCGGCATCGCGTGCCTCGTCCCGGTCCTTGGTCTCTCGGTGCCAGTCCGACCAGCGATCACCAGGCGGTGTGACGTCCTCGGCGAGCTTCATCAAGAAGCGCCCTGGGTCTGCGGGCACGGGCAGGGTGGGCACCTTGTTTTTGAATAGCTGGGTGACCGAGAGGTTCGCGGAGATCACGCGGGCCTTCTTGCCGATGGCTCGCCCGTACTCGAGGCGAAAGTCATTGGGCACGCCGGCCAAGATGACGAGATCTGCGCCCTTGAGGGCGTTGCGGCGCTTGTGCCGCCTCTGAATTGGGCTGTCTGTGCCCAATAGACCGCGGGCCATCGATGCAAGGTAGGTTGGCATGCCCAGCTTTTCGACCGCGGCTTGTACCTGCTCTACTTCTTGAGCTCGCCACACGGCCTGGCTGCCCACGATCATCACGGGGCGCTTGGCCTTTTCGATCATGCGCTTGGCCTGAGTGACCAAAGGCCCCAGCGGAGGCTCGGGCAGGTCGCGCGGCATGCTGGGTTGCGCCCCACCTTCGGCTTCGAACATGCGGTCGACGTGCCGGCCCAGGTACCACTGCAAGGCAGCTTCCGGGATGCTCTTATTGCTGTCCTTCTTGCCCGAGCTGGAGACGTACCACTCGCGCACCAGGGTCTCGTCGTAGAGCAGGTCGATGGGGCACTCGACAAAGACGGGGCCGGGCACGCCTTTTTGAGCGACCTCCATGGCCTTTTCGACGGTCGGTCCGAGGTCCTGCACGTAGCGAACGCTCACCGCCCACTTTACGTGCGGTTTGATGACCTCCATCTGGTCGATGTCCTGCAGCGAGCCGCGCCCGCGCAGCATGGTGGCCGCGGCGCCGCCCAGCAGCACCAAGGGGGACTGCGCCAGCTTAGCGTTCTTGAGCGCGGTCAGCGTGTTCGTGACCCCGGGCCCGGCGGTGACGGCGGCGACGCCTGGGGTGCCCGTGAGTCGAGCCGTAGCGTCCGCCGCGAAGACCGCGTTCTTTTCGTCACGGACATCGATGATCCGAATTCCGCGGGCCTTGGACTGGGTCAGGATGGGCGAGATGTGCCCGCCACACAGGGTGTAGATGAACTGCACCCCATACTTCACCAGAGCATCTGCGATGTGGTCGCCACCGGTCGTCATTTGGGCGTCGTACCGCCATGGGCGCCACGTGACCAGGGGCTCAGGGCAGCGTGGCGTCGAAGACGTAGACCGAGCCGCCGTCCAGCCCATAGCTGGTGCCGTCATAGCCACCCAGGACCAGCATCGGTCGCCCGTTGAGCTGGCCGGCGCGCACCAGCTCCCCCATGCGGCCGCCGCTGCGTGTGGTTTCGCCCCCAAAACCTAGAACGGCGCTGCCTACCAGCCCGCCCGAGGCGGACCAGAGGAACGCCTGGGCGGCACCCGAGCGTGTCGTGCCCGACAGATCCCCCGAGGGGCTGCCCGCCACCAAGACGGTGCCGACCGGTGCGCCGAGCGGCAGCAGGGCCACACCGCGTCCAAACTCCCCGCCCGGAGTGCGGCCGACGACGGCGGCATTGGGGCGGCTGGCGTCGAACATCAGCGCGTAATTCTGGGGGGCGTTGGCATCCTGGGCGGGCTCTTTCGGAAGGCTGGCGATGTAGGCGCCGTAGACCACTGCGGCGGCCCCCACGGTATTGCCGTCCTGTGCGAAGCCGGGCAGGCCTACCGCCAGGTCCGGGACCCCGTCTCCGTCCACATCTCCGCCTCCGCGCAGCGCGCGACCCGCTTGGGCATTGCTCACGCCCGAGCGCAAGACCACCATCTGTGGGTTTGCAGGGCAGCCTGCGCCGCCCCAGCCGAAGATCACGCGCACCGTGCCTTCATTGGTTCGGGTCGGGTCTTCAAAGGGCGCGCCGGCGGCGACCTCGTCGCAACCGTCGCCGTCCACATCACCGATGGCGGCGACCTGGTGGCCCAGCTGGTCGTTGCCGACTCGTCCTTCGAAAGAAAAGTCCGGCGCGCAGATCATGATCGTGCGGCCCTGAGCATCTGCAGGCCGGCCTGCGACCATCGCAAAGCCGCCCATATTGAAGACGCCCGTCCGGTCGAGATCCAGACTACCAACAATGAAGTCGTGCCGGCCGTCGCCATTGTAATCGAAGTTGCCTTGCACATCCCTGAGGCCGTCCCCCACGGTGAGCCCGTAGTAGATGAAGGCCGGGTCCGTGCTGGGCAGGCCATTGCTGCTGCCCCGGAAGATGTACACCGCACCGACGTCATTGCGGCTGCCCTGGCAGTTGGCCTCGAGCACATAGTTTGCGCCCGGGTTGGTGGGTTGGTCCTCGAAACGGGAGACCACCGCGAAGTCCGCGATACCGTCCCCGTCGAAGTCGCCGGCCGCGCTGACCCCCATGCCGAAGCGGTCGAAGGCGCTATGCCTGCGCATGCCGCTCAGAACCAGGTCCGGTCGCGGGCCGAAGCCCTGGTCGGTGCCCAGGTACAGGTAGGCCTCACCCGCCAGACGGCCCATGCCTTCCACCGCGCTCTCGGGAGCCCCGATGACCAGGTCTTCGAGCCCGTCCCCGTTTACGTCCCCGACGATGTCCCCGGCCCAGCCAAAGCGCATGCCGGCCGCTTCGCCATCCATGTCGAGCGGCAGGGTGGTGCTCATGTCATCACCGTAGATCAGCAGGGGCTCGCCGACCTCGGGACCGAAGCGATCCGCGTAGTGGGCAAAGCCCAGCATCTCGGGCGCGCCATCCCCGTCCAGGTCACCGAGCACACCAAAAGCGGATCCGAGGCGGTCCGAGGAGTTGGCGCCCGCGACGACGCGGGTCGGCGCCGACGGATCGGGCAGCGCGCCATTCACACCAGCGTACAGACGAATTGTGCCCGCGTCGCCGCGACCACCCGTAACCTCGTCCGCGATGTTGCCAATCAGCAAGTCAAGTTGACCATCGCCGTTGCCGTCCGCGAGCACCGGCATGAAGCCCACCTGATCTCCGCTGCCATCGTGCACCACCTCAAAGTCGGCGGGCGCCACCGGCGCCATCGCGCTGATGACGTCACCAAAGGGTGCGCCTCGGAACACGCGCACCGCGCCGTGTGCATCTCCGCTGCCAAAGTCGAAGGCGTGGTGCGAGATGACTACCTCGGCCCGCCCATCGCCATCGAGGTCACCGACGGCCAGGTTGCGGCCCAATTGTCCGCCGACATCGACCGGGTCCTGACTGGTCCAGCCCAGCACAGGACGGGTTTGCAACCCACCTGGCACGCCGGTCTCTTGGGCCACACCCTTGTAGACGTAGACGAGCCCGGTATTGGTATTGCCGGGTAGGTCGTACTCGTGGGTGCCGGCCGCGAGGTCGCAGACCCCATCTCCATCGATGTCGCCGGCCGCCAGTGAGACCCCGTGGTGCATGTTGGCGATGCCTTCCCAGCCGCCGCTGCCGTCGGGGGTATCGCCCCAAAGCGCGCGGCTGGCTGTGCTGGGGAAGCCCGAGTCGTGCCCGTGGTAGACGAGCACGCCGCCCTGGTTGGAGCGCACCGGGGTGCGATCGCGGTCCTCGGCGTTGAAGGCGCCCACCGCGATGTCCAAAAAGCCGTCGTCATTGAAGTCACAGGTGGTCAAGGACCAGCCAAAGAGGTCTCCGCCGAAGCGGCCGGTCAGCACCTGGGCGGGCTCTGGGTCAAAAAAGCCGCCCGTGACGCCGTGGTGGATGCGCACCACGCCCACGTCGGTGCCCGCCGCGTCGGTTCCGGGCGCGCCGATCGCGATGTCCAGCAGGCCATCCTTGTTGAAGTCGCCGGTGGCTACGCCGCGGCCCAGCGCATCTCGCCGGTCTCCGCCGGGCAATACCTGGGCCGGTGCTGCCGCCAGCGCTGCGCCGTCGCCGGCGTATACGTAGACCGCGCCGGCGTTGACGGCGCCGACGTCCGCCTCGGGGTGCGCGAGGATGGCGTCCGGCCGTCCATCACCGTTGATGTCGCCCGGGGTCAGCACACGCGAGTGAAACAACCCGTCACCGAAGCGTGTGGGCACAAAGCCCTGAGCGCCGCGCACATCCACAACCAGGGGCGCGGTCTGCTGGGTATAGATATCCCTCAGCGTGACGACCTCTCGCCCGTTTCGTGCGCCATGCAAGATGCGACCGTCCCGCAGCTCAAAGGCCGTCACGGGCTCCACAATCTCAACGAAGCCGCTGCCGCCGTTGAACTGCAATTCAAATTGCTGGTCCACGCCGACAAAGACCATAGCGGGGCTGGCCGACATTTGGCTGCCGCTCACAATCTGCACGGAGGCCTCGGCGACTTGGCCGGTCTGAAGGTCGGTCACCTCGATGCGGTCCTCACCGTCCGCGGCGCCCGCGTTATACAAGCCAGAGGTCGAGATCGTTCCGCCCGAGCCCGCAAGCGTCATTGCAAAGGAGAACTGCCCGGAGCCACCGAGCGTATCAAATTGCCATGAGGTGCTTGGCGGCGCGACGACCTGCGAAGGGCGCAGATCCAAGCCGCGCACCACCCTTAGCGTGACGCGTGCCTCACCCAGAGAGCCCAGGTCCGTCACCCTAACGACGTCCTCGCTGTCCTCGACGTCCCCAGAGAGATAGGCGCCGCTCAGCGCATTGATGATGGCGCCGGAGCCGTTGCTCTCCAGTTCGAAGCGGTATTGTCCGGTGCCGCCCTCGGCGATCACCGTGAACAGATCCAGGGGCAGCACCGCAGCTTGGCTGCGAGCGACCGTCAGTACGGGGTCGCAGGCCATAAGCGGCTGCCCGCTGTCCGCAGTTCCCGCATCGATCCCAGGCTGGCCGCTGTCGACCGTGGGTATGCCGGAGTCAGGTATGCCGGAGTCGAGCGTGATCGGAGGCGTCTCCGATCCCGAGCAGGCGAGCAGCGCGAGCGCTGTGGTGCACCCGGCGAGGCGGGCGAGAGCGTAGTCAGCCATGATGTTTTGGGGCGAACGATCCGACCCGAGTCACATGGTGCTATAACTTGGGCCTTCGTTTGAACGCTGTGAGCACGAAAAAACTGCGAAGCGGGCTGGCGCTGGCCACGTCTTGGGTCCTTGCAGCCTGCGGGGGCGGGATCGAGCCGATTCCAGCCCCCCCAGATGCTGGCCTCGCGCCCGATACGATCCGCGCGCCCATTCGCCTGGTCACGGAGCGATTGGCGGACTCTGCGCCCTATTGGGTCGGCGCCCTACCCAACGATGGGATCTTGGCCGCCTACCCCGACCAGATCTTGCGCATTGAGACCGCCACGACGTCCGCTCTGAGCCCAACCGATGGTCAAGTCGTAGGCGTGGGCCGCTGGGAGCAGGGCATACTCCTTGCCGCTTCAGACGGATTTTATGCTCTGCATGAGGGCGGCTTGCTCCGATCCCCGCTCAGCGAGGCCCTCGCAGACCTGCAACCCACCGGTTTGCTGCCCATCAGCCGCCTCGGCCATCGCGAGCTGTGGATCGCCGGCACCTCGGGGCTGGCCTCTTGGTCTCAGGGACAGGTGCAGCGCTTGCGGCCCGGGGCCCTGCCCACCGCGGGTTGTCAGCTCGCTTATGGCCCCAAAATTTCGGGCGTTGAGGCGGTGTGGGCGGCCTGCGAGGGGCAGCTCTACGGCCTGGTCGATGACGGCGCGGGCCCCAAAGCGCACCCTCAGGCGGACGTTTCGGACGTTCGCTCGCTTGCCGCCGACGATGCCGGGACCTTATGGATAGTGAATGGGCAGGGCGAAGTCTGGAGCCGCGCATCAGGCGAGGACTGGCGCCCCCATGACTTCTCCATGGAGGCCACAGCGGTGATGGCCGAGGGCCCTGACACCTGGATCCAGACTGCAGTTGGGCTGTGGCACCACAACGCGGATGGCTTCGCGGAGGTGATGGGCCTGGGGGATGCCCGCGCGATGGCCGCGACGGCCCCCGGTCAAGTTGTCTTGTCGTCGGATGCTGGGCTGCTGCGCGGACACCTGGACAGGGTGGTGCGCCTGGATGGTTTGTCCGCCAACGCCTTGTTGCAGGCGCCCGCCGAGGTTTCGATCTATCCGCTGCAGCCCGACACGGTGACCAGCGTCGTCGCTATGTTGGACGACCTCGACGTGCCGGTCACCGGACAATGGCAAGTCAGGATCGACCCCGCCGATCTCGCAGACGGCAGCCACGCCCTCAGCGTTAGCGTCACTTATGAGGACGGCCAGGTGCTGTCCTCCACCCTGCGATTTTCCCGCTACGCCGGTCCGCCACCCACTTGGACTCAGGACGTACGGCCGCTCTTCGAGGGGCGCTGCGCGATCTGCCACGGCAACGACAGCGGCGCGCGCCGACTGGACAGCTCCGCGCTGTGGCAGGAACAGATCGATGCCATTCTCTACAATGTAACCACCGAGAACATGCCCCTGCCGCCCAGCGACCCGCTCACTGCGGATGAGTTGCAGCGCATCGAGGGGTGGGTCGCGGCCGGTTATCCGGAGGGGGACTAAGCCCATGAATCATAAACCAGGAATCTGGCTACTGGCCGCAGCCCTCTTGGGGCCCAGTCTCGCCTCCGCCCAGCTACCTAACGAAGGTTTGATCTGCCGCGCCGACCAGCCGCGGATGGATAAGTATGGGTACTACCGAAGCCTGATGCTCGATCTGATGGGCACCGTGCCGAGCCCTGAGCAGTACGCGCAGCTGGATGACGTCGATGACGTCACGCCCGCGATGATCGATTCGATGCTCAGCTCGGAGGCCTTCGTGCGACGAGCGGTGCGCATTCACCGGGGCTTCCTTTGGAATAACGTCGACAACGTTCAGCTGCTGAACTTTCGCACCGGATTTCGACGGACCAATGGGTTGTATTGGCGCACACGCCCCGCCACGACCTATCGCGGTGATGATGTGCCCTGCCGGGATGTGCCCGCAACCTACGACGCGCGCGGAAATATCCAGGTCGAGGTCGGAAGCGACGGAATCTCGCGCGAAGGTTATGTGATGGTGGCGCCCTACTGGGCCCCCGATACCGAAATCAAGGTGTGCGCCTTCGACGCTCAGGCCAATGAGTTCTCCGCCTCCGGCAGTGATTGCAAGACAAATGGCGGCTTCAACGACCCGGGCTGCGGCTGCGGGCCCAACCTTCAGCTCTGTCGCTATGGCTCGTACCAGGCCATCAACCGGGCCATGTCTCAGGATGTGGAGCAGCGCATCGCGGCAGTGATTCGCGAAGATCGCTCTTACCTAGACCTATTCAACGACAATACCGCCTATGTGAACGGCCCCCTGGTGCACTTTTTGAAGCATCAAACGGGCGTGCCGGCGGGCGTTCGACTGACTCCCGCCCCCTATGACGTCGACCGGCTGCCCGACTTGGAGTGGACCGCGGACGCCAACAACTGGGCGACGATCGCGCTGAGTGACGATCACGCTGGCATCCTGACTTCTCCGGCCTTCCTGCTGCGCTTTCAGACCAATCGAGCGCGGGCCAGCCGCTTCTATGACGCCTTTTTGTGCCAGCCCTTCAGCGCGCCGCCCGGCGGATTGCCTCCCGGCGACCCCAACGTGACGCCGCATCCTGACCTGCAGCAGCGTGATGGTTGCAAGTACTGCCACACTCTACTCGAACCGGCCGCCTCTCACTGGGGCCGCTGGACGGAGCGTGGCGCAGGCCACCTCGACGCGGAGGCCTTTCCCAGCCACCGCGAGGACTGCCGGGAGTGCGGCACCTCCGGACGCTTGTGCAGCACGGAGTGCAGGCTGCATTACATAACCAATACGTTCTCCTCCCTTGAGGAGCCCTACGTGGGTTCGTTGCGGGCCTTCGGCTTTTTGAAGCCAGAGCATGAGCGGAACGTAGACCGAGGTCCCAAGCTGCTGGTCGCGACGACCGTGGTCGACGATCGTTTCCCACGTTGCAGTGCTCGTCGGGCGATGCAGGGGCTATTTGGTCGCGAGCTCATGGCCGAAGAAGAGGCCCAGCTCAAAGATCTCGCCCGGGCATTTGTGACCTCGGGTCACAGTTACCGAGCTTTGGTGAAGGCGATTGTGACCAGCCCGGTCTACCGGAGGGTTCGCTGATGACACATCGAATGATGCTGTGCGGCCTGGCCGCCGTGACCTTGACCGGCTGCTTCGCGGAGTCGGCGTTCACTACTGCTGCCAACCCCACACCTGAAGCGGTGGCCCCCGTGGATGTCAGCGTGGACCCCGCCGTGCCGGTGGATCTTCAGCCGCCGCCCCCTGAACCTGAAGCGCCCTACCGAGAGCGGCGCAGGATGGACCTCGACCAGCTCGATGCCTCGATTCGGGCGATCACGGGTGGCATCGGCTGGACCGAGGTTCGCAGCGGTCGTGAGGTGAACCTATTTGTCGACCTCGCCCAGACCTTGGGTAAGCCGGACTATCTGCAGATCACTGAGGAGGACTTGGAGCCTTCCGCGATGTTCCAAAAGTTCATGGACGATGCAGCGCGCACGGTGTGCCAGAACTTGATGAGCGCCGAGGGCAGTCGGCCCAGCGCGGACCGAGTATTCTTCGTTCACGCCCAACCCACGGACCGACTCGGGGTCAGTCCCGACAAGGTGCTGGCGAATCTGCAATATCTCTTGCTTCGCTTCCACGGGCGTAAACTCGCCGCACAGTCACCTGAGATGGAGCCGTGGCGCTGGCTGATCGAGTCTGCTGAGCACGTCACAGACGATCAGCCCGAAGTATGGCGCACCCTATGCGTCGGGCTGATGACTCACCCCGACTTCTACACCTACTGAGAGGACCGACCGATGATTAAGAAGACACTATCGCGTCGACGTTTGCTCAAGAATAGCCTGGTCCTCGGCGGGGGATTGGGGGCCTTTGGCGCCACTACTGCCTTTGAGCGGCTGGCTCGTGCTGACGATCCCGAGCAGAAGGACCTGTACTATATCTTCGCGTACTTCAGCGGAGGTTGGGATATCTTGCTGGGGCTCGACCCGCGCGACCCGGCCCGCTTCAATAACGAGAACTCCCGCAGCACCCGTATCCTGCCCGCCTATGACCTTCTGCAGAGCGGTGATGGTCAGCTGGTGCGCGCCCACGGCATGACCTTCGGTCCGCACATCGGGGACCTGTCGGCGCATGGCGATAAGATCTCCGTCATCCGCGGCATGAGCATGGATACGCTCACCCACGAGGCGGGTCGCCGTCGTTTCCTCACCGGCAAGCCGCCTTCCGGGCTGCAGGCCCGCGGATCGTCAGCCGCAACTGTACTTGCGGCGCGTCTGGGGCGTGATGAGCCCATCCCGAATCTGGCGATTCAGGTAGAGACTTATAACGTTGACCAGCCGAACTACGCGACGGGGCTCAAGGCCAATGGCCTGCCTGATTTGGTGCGCGCGCTCAAGCCCGCCGATCCGCGCATGCCCGATGGCCAAGCTCAGCAGCTCGACCAATTGCTGCGCACCGTGGCGCAGTGTGACTCCGCGAAGGCCTCTCGAACCTGGCAGGCTGCGGAGGCCGGGCGGCTGAAGGCTAAAGACATGGCCTTTGGTGGCCTCGACTCCCTGTTTGATTTCTTCGCGCCCGGCATGGCTGCGGTGCGGGATCACTACCAAATCCCGGCCGGAACCGCGGGGCTCAGCTCGCCGGAGGCTCAGGCCGCGATGGCCGCCCAGGCGATCAAGGGTGGTGTGAGTCGTGCCGTTTCGATTCAGGTCGCGGGCGGCTTGGATACCCACTTTCAGGAGTGGGCCACGGACCAAGGGCCACGCCAGGAGCGAGGATTTAATACTATCGCACGCTTGATCGAGGATCTGTCGAGTTCTCCCTATCGAGATACCGGGGATAGTTGGCTGGACCACACCGTGATCGTCGGATTCTCGGAGTTCTCTCGCACCGCGATGCTCAACGATCGAGAGGGCCGGGACCACTCCCTCACCAACGCTTGTGTGGTCGCCGGCGCTGGCATTCAGGGCGGTCGGGTGATTGGTGCCTCGAGCGATGTGGGTATGGAGCCGCTCGCCATCAACCTACAGACGGGCGCGCCGGAGCTGGGCGGCGAGACGATCAAGCCTGAGCATGTGCTTCAGACTTTGATGCACAACGCGGGCTATACTCGTGACTCGGCTGACTTGCGCGTTGACCCGATCGCGGCTCTGCGCCGCGTCTGACGGCGTCGCGCAATCTGTCCTGCGAAGACGAGGGCGATAATTGCCCAGGGCCCCTGAGTGCGGGCCGCGCCGCCCACGCAGGTGCAGCCCTCTTCGGGCGGCTGGATGTAGGGTGGGTTTTCGACCCGCCGAACCCCAGTATCAGCGGGAGCATTGCCGGCATCCATGGCGGGGGTCGCGTCGGGCGCCGCGGCGTCCGCAGGGGCGGCGGCGTCCGCAGGGGCGCCGGCGTCTGCGATGGTGGCGGTGCCGGTATCGATTGCGGCGGCATCGCTGGCCCCCGCGTCTGTGCCGGAGCAGATAACCCCGGTGCAGCTGCCGTCCGGCTGACAGGTGCCATTCGGGGCGCACCAGGTGTCATCGAAGCAGGGCATGCATCGGTTTGTATTGGGGTTGCAGCCCATACCGTAGTCCATGCAGGTCTCGCCGCTGGGATCTTCGGTGCACACGTCAAAGCAGCCCAAGCCGGCATGCGCCGAGCCGCTGAGCCCGAGGCTCAGAGCGACGGCAGGTACGAAGAAGGTGAGGGCACGGAGAGGCAAATTCACGCCACGAGATTGTCGCCGATCGGTCCAAACAACAAGAAGGCTGTCAGCGGTTGTCTGTGTCTTCTTGGCTAGGAGCCTAGATCTGGAGACCCCAAACGAGCCATGCTATCCCGGTGTGTCACGAGGTGGCGCTCGCGAGGAGGGGATCGATGATGATGTGCACAGTGAAAAGGCCCAAGCGGCGTGGACGGGGTTTCTCCGTGCTGGAGGTCATGGTGGTGCTCGGCATCCTCGCGATTGTCGTTGGCATCGCGATCCCGATGTTCTCGAGCACCCGCGAGGCCAATGGCCTCCGTGACGCAGCGCGTCGGCTCGCCGGGAACTTCAAGCGGGCGCAGGCGCTGGCCCGCAGCGGCAAGGCGGACGTTCCCACATGGGCCCCCGGGACCCGAGTCCGCATGGCCGGCATTCGTTTCATCTCCCCCACCCAGTACGCGATCTTCGTCGATAACGATCGGCTGGCGAACGGCGGTGGCACCGAGGTCGATGTTGAGATCGTGGACATCGCTCCCCGGGGTGAACCCTATACATTCGTTGGTGCACCGGCTGAGGTGCGCTTTAGGAGAAACGGGACTCTGCCGAATGCAGCCGATGTGCCCATCTCCATCCAGAATACGTCTAGCAATGTGACCAAGGTGGTGACGGTGACCTACGGTGGGCGGGCCTCGGTCAACTAGACCGGGCCCGGTTCGACCACGCCGGATCCTGCGCACCCGCCCACGGCTTTGCGCAGCAGAACGGTAGGAATCTAAGAGGCTTGGGTTGGCCTCATCTCTGCAAGAACAACCCATCGGCGTTGTCTCGGTCGGACCTCTACGGTTCCCGCCCGGGCAGATGGAGAGGTTGGGATGTTGAATACTGCGTTATTACTTGTGGTCGCGAGCGGAGCGCCCACCCAAGTCGTTGGTGCGGCCTACCCCGACCAGCTGGACCTGCTCCGAGGCGCGGACACCCGTGCGCAGATCGAGATGGTGCTCGATACCTCGGGCTCCATGAGCTGGGACTCTATCCCGACGTCCTGCACGGACTACTACGGTCGCGTGCTTGGGCTCTCCGGGAATCCGGCCTTCCCGCTGAATCGCATGGGCATGCTCAAGGCCGTGCTGACCGGCTGCCAAACCCCGAACGACGGCGTGCTCGACCAGTGGGCAAATCGCGTGTTCTTCGCAGTGCGCGAGTTCAGTTCAGGCAGCAGCTCCATTCCAGCCGGTGGCGGATTCAGTCCAACCCTCAATAATCTCAACGCTTTGGAGGCTGCGGTGCTCGGCCTCACGCCCGGCGGCGGCACCCCCTTGGCTCGCGGCTTCGCCGACGCAGCGAATCACATCAGCAACTACTTCAACGACCTCAACTCGGTGCAGTGCCGGCAGAACTTCATCGTGCTGATGACCGACGGTGACGGCAACGAGAACACCACACACACTCTGAACATTGGCGCGGGCAACGCCGCGGTCACCTTCCAGGACGACCGCCTCGGTGCCGCCCCCACACCGTATACAGACCGCGCGGCCCGTCACATTGCCCGTTCGGACTCGGCTTGGACCACCTACGTTGACTCCCTACCCAACGTGACCGGCATTCAGCCCATCCGGACCTACACGATTGGCTTTGGTAATACGATGGCCGCCACCTCCCAAACGTTGATGCAGAACATCGCCACCAACGGCGATGGTCAGTACTACCCGGCCGTAAGCTACCAGCAGCTCAATAACGCCTTTACTCAGATCATCCTGAGCATCGTGGCTCGCACCAACGTCAACTTTCAGGCGCCGACCATCCAGACCGACGGCCTCTTCTCCGGCAACTATGTCTACACCTCGGCGTTTAAGCCCAATGACGCCGGCCCGTGGTTTGGTACCACCAAGAAGCACTGCATGATGCCGGTGAACGCGTCCGACACAACCTGCGTTTTGATGGATGACGGCGCAGGCAACCTCATCACCAACCCCAACCCCGTCGATATTTGGACGAACACGAACGTGCCCGACGCGGATATCGGTGGCACCGGTGAGCTAATCTGGCGCAACCTGTTTGGTGGCGTGACCTCTGTGAATAGTCCTGTACCCGCAAGCCCGCTGTCGCGTCGTCGCATCATGACCTGGCGTCCGGGCTCGGCCGCCTACGTCCCAGTGGATGGCAGCGGCGCCTGGACACGAGCGGACTCCTTCGCGGCCAACGATTGTGAGCACTTCTCCCTCATCAATCGCCTGCATGGCTACACGTACGCAGTTCAGGACTGCGCCGGTGGTAACTATGCCCCCGTCGCGATTGAGAAGTGGCCGATCGCCGACTCCGTAAATGGCGACACCGTGCTCATGAAGTACACCCAGGCCTGCGAAGGCGGCGGCGATAGCTGCTGGCTAGCGTCCGTGGCGAATGACGGCATGCTGCACTTCTTCAACGCGCGAACCGGCGTTGAGAGCTCGGCGGTCATCCCCGGGCAGCTCTGGGGCAATAACCAGGTCGCGACGCACCAGCTGCGGGACCTCATGAACCAGCCCAACCTCAACGAGCTGCGGAAGTTCTACTTCGATGGCGGCATGCGGCTGTACCACGACGACGCCAACGCGAATGGCTACATTGACAACAATGAGACCGCGAAGCTGATCGCGGGTCTGGGTCGCGGCGGAAAGTCCTACGTCATGTGGGACGTCTCTCGTTTCAACGGCGTGCCCAGCGCCGCCAATAACCCACCCCAGGAGTTGATGGCGGACCAGAGCACGTCCTTCAAACACCTTCGCGAGACTTGGAACGCGCCGTGGTTGGGTCGTTACCGCCACAACGACAATACCATCTATGATGTGGGTGTCTTCGCATCTGGCCACGACCGGGCGCTCGATGTGCCCACGGCCAACTTTGGTGCCCTCATCGGTGGCTTACCCCCGCCACCCACCGATAGCCATGCCTCCCCGAATGTGCGCGGTTGCCCCGCCTTCTTCTCGCAGCTTGGCCCGGCGGGCGCGGCGGGCTCGGTTCTATGTAACCCACCGTTGCCGCCCATCGCCTGTACACCTTGCAATAACCCTGGCGGCTGCATCGGCCTGATCATGTGCTACGACTGGCCGGGCTGGATGGGGAACCCCATCGCTTTCCCCTTCGACTCGAGCGCGGGTCCGCCCACCGTTCCCGGCGCTGCGGCCGGTCATGACCTGCTCTTCGGACCCTTCTCTTGGAGCGATGCCCAACACCAAGCGATCGGCTATCAGATGGTCTTCAACAAGCTGGACCTACAGGCCGGCGATTACATTGCCTTCCTCGACAGCCAGATGAATGAGGTGGGTCGGCTCACCGGCTCTTACCCGGGGACCATCGCCGGTCCCTGGATCGATGACAGCTCCTTCCACGTTCGCTTTAAGACGGACGGTTTGGACTCGGGTCCGACCACCGGCTTCTCGCTGCAGCGTGTGAACCTGGTGCGCACCCCACTCCCGGGCCAAACCTCGGGCACCTGGCGCCCCACCATCTACATGGTGGACATCAACAAGTGGAACGGGCCGGCCAACGCGGCAGCGGGCAAGTTCCCGACCCGTCCCGCTGCTGGAGATACCCGTCAGCAGACCAGCGTGCTCCTCCGCATTACCTCTGACTGTGAAGGTCTGCAGGGCGCGGGTGAGGTCTGCCTCGACGCTGTGGGTGGTGGCGGTCAGCCGGCGCAACCTGAGTTGGCCTACATGACCTGCCCCATCTCCATGGAGCCCTCCGTGCTTGATGAGGGTGGCCTCGCCGAGGGCATCTATTGGGGCGATGAGTGTGGGCAGATCTTCCGCGCTACCCGCGATATCACTGGGGCCTGGAGCGCCAAGCGTCTGCTGCACACAAATAACGTTACGGCCGCCAATGCGTCGGTGACGGGCGCTTCAAAGGACTTCCGCAAGATCTTCGCGAACTTGGAGCTGGTGCGCTCAACCTGCACCGGGGCCCGTTCCGTGGGTGTGTACTTCGGTACCGGCAACATGCAGCGCCCCGCGTTCTTCGATAACCTTCAGGACCCGGCGGTGGCTGACTTTGCGAACCGGCAGGCGCCGGTCATGCGAGACGTGCTCGGCGTGGTGTGGGACAACGCCACACTGCCCGCGAACGCTAGCCTGGATCACCTAGAGAACGTCACCTACAACGTTCAGGTCGCAGATCCTCGAGCGGGGTTGGCACGCAATGGCTGGGTCATTGAGACCGACAAGGTGTTGCGTGCGCCACTGGTCTTTGATGGTTCGGCCTACTTCCGAACCTATCGCGTGAGCACGGCGGCCACTGAGTGTGTGTCCGCGACCGGCTCGGAGCGCACCTTGATCATGGACAATTGCACGGCGCGCCCGACCGCAGACGGCAACGGCAACGGCACTGTCGCCGACTCGAGCGGCGATCGTTTCGTAGAGACTACTCAGCTGGATATCGGCGGCGAGATGAGCCTCTATACGCCGCCTGACGCACCCGCGATGGTGCTCACCGGTGGCACGACGCCAAAGCAGAGCACCAGACCCACCGGGAACCGATTCTTGATGTGGCGGACCAACGTGGATCCGCTCTTCTAGGGAGTATCGATATGAAGAAGATCATTACAGTTTTGCTCCCTATGGCCATGGTGGCGTTGCCGGCGCTGAGTTCGGCGGCGGATAAGGCGCCACCGGCGCGTCCCAAGCAAGCCGACGCGATCGACAAGGCGCTTGAGAAGCAGCAGCAGCAGCAACTCAAGGACAACGCGAAGGCCTTTGAGCGCCGTTCTTTGGCCAAGCCAATGCGGATTCACGAGGCTCCTGTGTTGAAGCAGGGGCTTCAACTTGTGCCGAGCAATAAGGCGGCCTTCGTTGAGGGGCGGGTCGAGTCGGTCGATGATGGCGCGGTGCGTCTGTCCTTCCCCGTCGCGGCCGTCAATAAGAACATGAGGGGCGAGGTCGTGACTTCCCCCGCGGGGGCACCGAAGCGCTACTTCAAGTGGTACCGCATCGCCCCCAACTCCACGGCCCTGACCACCGCAAAGCGCTTCATCGGCCAGAAGGTCCGCCTCGACCTCAAGGGCCTGCGCGGTGGCGTGGCCATCGTGAGCAACATCGCTGCCGCCAAGTGAACGCACGTCGATGTGCGGGTGGGCTTGAACCCGCCCTCACGCTAGCTCTTATCGCGTCGCTGCTATCGGGCTGCTTGCGGTTCAATGAGCTGGGCCCCGACCCCCTACTGGATGGGCTGCAGTCGTTGCTCATCAAGCAGGCTGACGGCGGGTATCAAGCGATATCGCTGTGCTCTTCGGACCGCTTCCTCATTGACGGCGATCTGGAGGCGCTTGGGTTTAAGGCTTCACTCCGAGAGTTGGGGCTGAGTCACGGGAGCAAGGTCCCTCTGGGCCAGCATATCCTGCCATTTGCTGCGCAACCGCTCGTTTGGTCTCAGGCCAATCAGCAGTGGTCCGAGGGCCCGAGTCTTGGGGCGCAGGCGCCGAGACTGCAGCTGCCTGATCTCCGGACATCGATGATTGAGTGCGCCGCAGAGCGGCCTGATGCGGATGTCGCGCATGGTTGGTTTTCTGATCTGCGTCGCGTTGCGGGAACGCACGAGGGCGCGGTGATGAGACGGGACCCGGACACCGACGAACGATTCTGGATGAGCGTTGCAGTGGAGTGTGACGGTTGTCCGCCGATGGTGAAGAGCCAAGGCCTCGATGGGAAGGTCCTTGACGTGGCTGCGAGCGACGCGGGCAACATCTGGTTGGCTGGAAACGAGCTTCGAGCCGATCGCGATGGCCGAACATTCACCACCATCTTGCCTGGTGCTCCGCCCCTTCGAACACCTCTAATTGCGCAAGACAAATCGGGTACGCGCGTTGCAGTTCTAATCGTTCGTGGAGCGAGCGGTTGGTTCCTGATTCAGTATGATTGGAGCGCCGAGTCTGACTTCACAGTTCTCCGGGATGCTCCCCTTCCACTTCCAGTCGGCAGTGACCATCCAGCGGATGTGTCGAGTCTGGCGTTCACACCGGCTGGCGATGTCATTGGAGTCATTCGCCGCACTGGGGTTTTTACCTCTGTCTGGGCGGACGGAGCGACTGTGTTTGAGGAAGACAACCATACGGCCAGGGTCAAAGCCGTCGTTCAGCTGGTTCCCGGGCGTTACGCGTCGGTTGCGGTGGGGACCTCGAAGATCATGATTCGTGATTCCTCACGCGAGTCCGACGTCTCCTGTGCCACTTCTTTGGTCGGAACAATTGCGGCGATGTACTCGGTCGGAGGGCGGTTGGTCCTAGTCTCAGATACTGGGCTTATTGATGCATCTGGCGGTGGCTGTACCGTCGTGCGCGCTGGGGATTTCTCAGATGTCGGAGAAGTGCTCGGCTTTGCGGTTCTGCCGAACCGCAGCTGTGAATCTGGGGAGCCGAGTCTCGTCCTGAGCCCCGCCCAGTTTGGTTCGACGTCAGATTCCTGCTACAATCAA
>Ga0193954_1000361_pt1 | contig 26983 bp, 26 predicted proteins | sample BB_5_MG_FD_140340 | JGI IMG/M metagenome (GOLD analysis project Ga0193954, IMG submission 140340) | Microbial mat bacterial communities from the Broadkill River, Lewes, Delaware, United States - BB_5_MG | ecosystem: Environmental > Aquatic > Freshwater > River > Microbial mats | place: USA...
CTTGAGTATTAACGAGTCAGGTTATATTGACAGTTGTATGTTCTTATATGCGTATAACACAATTTGTGCCAGTTTTTCTAAGTAGCTGTTATTGCAGAAAAAGTATAGTTTGTGTAGGGTGATTGAGGATCTTTTTATGTGGTCTTAGGTGATATGACGTGTTGAGTTTCGTAATATAACGGGAAGTAAAGCGGGCCATATGACAAGATTGTTTTTGTCGTTTGGCCCGCTAACTTTATGGCAAGTATGTGCTGCTAAACAACTTGTTCCATGGTCCAGATTCCGCATGGGCAGATGCCTGAACAGATGCCGCAGCCGATGCAGATATGATCATCAGAGATGTAGTCAAAGCTGCCATCTTCTTTTTCAATACGGCGAATGGCTGCCTCAGGACATGCTTCTAGGCACATGGAGCAATCACGGCAGGTTCCACAGGAGATGCAGCGAGTGGTTTCTTGGCGGCCGTCAGTCACTTGCAGGCGACCGCGGTTGCGTGGTCGAAATAGCTCTTTACTTAAGCGATGCTGTGGAATGACCTCCATTTTTTTGCGTTCGACTAGTTCGAGCCCATTCAGTAGATCGTCACAGAAGTCAGCTGCTTCGTGGCCGTGACCAATCGCATGGGTGAGTAGGCCGGGCTTGGTGGTGTCACCGATAGCAAAAACATTCTTCGCCTTATTGACTTGCCAGCAGCCGTTAACATCCATCATGCCACGGTCTGTAAGCCATTCACTTGGAACGTAGGAGAGATCAGGACGCTCACCGATAGAGATGATCACCATGTCAGCTTCTATCAGTTCACCATCTTTGGTGTGGAGACCTTTTTCGCTAATGTGATCGGTGTAGATTGGCCAGCGCACCGATCCGCCTAAGGCTTCAACGTGATCAATCTCCTTTTTGAATGCCGCAGGGCGTTGTACGTCGATGGCGGTTACTTTTTTTGCGCCCATTGCATAGGCACCTAAGGCAACGTCCATTCCTGCGTTTCCTGCACCGATAACAACAACTTTGTCGCCGATGACAGGTTTTTCGCCGGCGTTAACTTGTTTAAGGAAGTCGAGACCTTTAACTAGAAGTTCGTGCCCTGGGAAAGGGATGACCACAGGGTTGTGTGCGCCAGTTGCGATAATGACGGCTTGGTTTTCCCTTTGTAGCTGTTCAAATAGTGGAGCATCAACACGGGTGTTGGTCTCTGTTTTGATGCCAACATCAAGCATACGTTGAATCTCGCCATCAAGTATTTCGCTTGGTAGTCGCTCCGTAGGGATCGCTTGATAGAGTTTGCCACCAAGTTGGGTGTCCGCTTCATAAACCGTGACATCGTGGCCCTTGAGGCGCAGTTGCCATGCGGCAGAAAGGCCACCGGGGCCGCCACCTATTACAGCAACCTTTTTCCCAGTGTCTGGTGCAAGGGCGGGGGATGGCGCGCCAATTGACATGGCACCAAGTTGCTTCATTGAAACGGCGGTGTCGAGAAAGCGACGACTACATGCATCCATACATAGGTTTGGACAGACTTGGCCGCAAACACTTGCTGGAAATGGAGAGTATTTGAGGACAAGTTCTAGTGCTTCTTGCTCTTTGCCTTCACGCAGTAGTTTTAGGCGGTCTTGCGTAGGGATAAAAGAGGGGCAGGAAGATTGGCATGGTGCCGCATAGCGCTTCTCCATCCAGCGTGGGATTTTTAAGCGATCATCACCAGCGTTAACGAGTCCAGCTACATGGCTGTAGTCATCGTTAACAATGTCGCCAAAAATGCCACCTTCAACCCATTTACCAAGGCGAAATTCATTAAGTGAGATGCGACCCTTTGCGTTGCGCTCATCCATCGTTTTAGCGACAATCTTTTGCCATTGATCCATATCGCTAAGGGTGTCGAGAAGCTCATCGCGTTCGATTTTAGATAGAAATTCAGGTAGCCCAGCATTGAGAAATTGGTGGTCAGCTTCATCCAGATCAAGAAGCCATACATCGTCAGATAGTCCCGATACGGGGCCACGAACATAGAGTGTGCCGCCAACCATGCCAGCGCAACCGCGATCTCCTATGATGGAATCGAGATGTTCACAATCGACACCGCAGATAACACCAATACCGCCGCCCATGAATTCAAAGGAGAAGGATCCTGTCTTTTTAAGCACCCATAATTCGGGAGCATCAAATGCAGGGTCATGCTTCATCAATGAGCCACTACGGGTTCCGACTTGGCCCGCGACAAAGATTTTACCGCTTGCGGCACAATGGGCGGTGGTGTCGCCACTATCGCCGAGAATGGTTAGTATTGCCCCAGCATTGAGCCAGCCTGAATCGGCAGGAGCCGAACCCTCAACGATGATTTCAGTGCCTTCGAGGCCAAATGATCCAACTCGTTGGCCAGGGTTTTTTACTTTAAACTTTAGAGACTTACCGTCTGTTGTCCATAGCGGTCCACCAATGTTGTGGTGACCGGAGGATAGAACCTCAAACTCCGTTTCACCATTGTCGAGTTCAGTGTAGATCTGCTGTAGTAATATTTGGGTGGAGATACGCCGTCCATCAGCATTAAATCCATTAATTTGTGCAGCCATTTTTTTCTCCTTGTTAAACCCTTCAGCGTTTCATTTATCCAGTGCTGAATTGTTACTTAACACACGTATTGAACTTGTAAGCGATCAGCAACAGATTTATCCATTGCCACAAGCGCATCAGAACGACCAATTGGTAGCGAGGAGTTGCCAATTGGAGCCATCAGCTTTTTTAACTCTTGATCCATTGCTAAGAAGTAGTTGACGATATTCTCGGCAACGCGCTCAGGATCAAGGCGGTGTGCTAATGCAGGGATTTGTGAGGTGATTCCAGCGGGACAAAGTCCCGTGTTGCAGGCGTTGCAGCGGCCTTGATCGTTGCCAACGCAACCAGCCATTTGCAGAATCAACTTACCCGTAAATACGCCATTAGCGCCAAGGCACATCATCTTAAATGCATCGGCAGCGAGATCACCCGTTTTACCGAGACCGCCAGCGGCCCAAAGTGGAATTTGGCCTTGGCGTCCTTGTGATACGGCCGCAAGGTAGCAGTCGCGTAATTTACTAACAATGGGGTGACCGGTGTGGTCAAGGGAGACCTCGTGTGCCGCTGCCGTGCCACCGTCAATGCCGTCGAGGAAGAAACCGCCGACGATATTGTAGGGGTCGCGAACAAGGTTGTTGAAAACTGAAACGCTTGTTGATGATGCGGCGACTTTAATAGAAACAGGCACGCGGAACTTAAATGCCGCATTGAATGAGAGGAACATTTTTTGAACACTCTCTTCAATGGAGTACAGTCCTTGATGGTTCGGTGGACTGAGTAGGTCTGTCTTGGGAACACCACGGATTGCCATGATGTGTTCAGCAACTTTTTGCGCTTGCAGTAAGCCACCGTCACCCGGCTTTGCCCCTTGACCGATCTTTATCAAAACCCCAGCTGGGTCTTCAATCATGTCAGGCATCGCTTTAAGGATACGGTTCCAGCCAAAGTGACCCGATGCGACCTGAAGGATCATGTACTTCATGTAGCGACTTTTGAGGAGACGTGAAGGAACGCCACCCTCACCAGAGCACATCCGTACAGGAAGACCACACTCCTCATTGAGGTAGGCAACAGCCATAGCGACCCCTTCCCACATCCGCCACGATAGTGCACCGATGGACATGTCGCCAATGATGACAGGGTATATCCAGCTAACGGGTGGAGTTTGGCCATTGGAGATCAGGGTGCCGTCGCTGCCTAGCTTTAATGGTAGTTCATCGGCGGGCAGGGTGCGACCAAATGGCGCGAGCATATCGAATGTGTGGCGCTGTGCATCAAGACTTGGGTCAGTCATTTGTGAGATGCGGCCAACGCGAAGTTGATCAAGGGTTCGAGTACTGCCTGTTATGTTTTTACGACCACCACGCTTAATGGAGTCCCCACCAGCGCAACGGGAAACAATGGGGTGGCGCGTGTCTGGGTTACGTACTGGGGTGATGGCATCGTTTGGGCACACTTTTTCACAAATACCGCAACCACGGCAGTAGTTTTTCAGTGAGTTGACCTGTTTGATCACTGGAACGGCCGAAAACCGTGCACGAGGATCAGGAAGATCACCTTCTGAAAAGATCATTCGGCGACGCTCTATTTTTGCTTCAATAGCGCGAAATGAGCAAGCCGCAACGCAAGAACCGCACAGGGTGCAACGGCTCGCATCGTAGCGTAGTTTCCATGGTAGGTCATTTGGGGTGGTATCGTTAATTTTTACTGTTTCCATCGGGCAATCTCCAGTTCTTCATTGATCACAACAACTTCACGCTCATTTGGGTAGATGTCAGTTGCCCAGTCGCGGTCAGGGAGTATCTCGTTGATGCCACAAACTTCCGATGCGATTGCGACGGTGCCTTCTGTCCTGCCAACAACAACAGGGCGAAGTTTTTTTGCATCACAGCAGGTAAACATGGTGTTGTCGGGTAGTACACCAATGATGGTGTTCGGGCCGTTGATCTCGAGGTTGGCCAGTGATTGGCGGATGGCAATTAATTGTTCGGCATCTTCTCTCTCGTTTAGCTCTGCAAATGGTAGTGGAGTGATGACGTGTTTGAAATATTTGAGTGGCCACTTTAGTTGGCGATGAACGTAGTGCAGGCTGTACAGGAAGCATTGTGAGTCAGACTCAAAGCCGATGTAGCCACGGTGAAGATTGTCCTGCATCTCTTTATTCTTTTGGTAAAACGTATTTTCGCCATTGGCAAGACCGGTATAGCCTTGTAGGAAGAATGGGTGTGCTGCATAGCGGACAATGTCGTAATTTGTGTTTTGACGACATTGTGCGGTAATGACTTTAGCGGTAAAGTTTTTGTTTGGCTCCCAAAGGTTGAAAAAGGTGCCAATGTCGCGTGGGTCGCCAATCTCTTTCAGGGTGACGACATCAGGCCAAAATGAGTACACATAACCTTGGTCTTCAGGTTCCAAAACCGCTCGCATTTTGAGGCGCATATCAAGGAGAAGTTCCTCTTTCTCTTCTTGACTGGCATTTTTGAAACTCTTTGGGTACGAAAACGTTTGGAAAACGTAGTTAGGCATGGCGATAATATCAAGTTCATCGCTGGGAAATGTTTCAGGAACCCATTGTAGAACACGACGAAAACCTGCTTCGTGCAAAATGTTTTCAGCTAAGTTGAGCCCTTCATCAGTGCATGCCATCGATAAGGTTGGCAGATGCTTGTAGCCCTCAAAGATTCCACCGAGGTCTTGCATGACCATGGCGAAGCCAGAATTGTCGTGCCCTTTTTGTTGCGATTGCATTAATTGCAGGGCTTTACTCGGGTGAGTGTAATCTTTACTCTTTATGGCACCTATACGACACATTCGTAAGTATCCTCCATTGATTTTTTTAAATACGCGGTAATAATTATTGTTAGAGCAATAACTGTGCCTGTTTTTTGTTGCATGGTTATTTCTGGAAATGGCGTATTTGCGACGAATTTTGATGAGAAATTGAAGGGTAATGGAAGTGAAGATGTATACGTGTGTTGATTGGTGTCTGTCTGAGTACTCTAAGTTGTTTTTTGTTAAACGAAAAAAGCTCCCACACAAGGCGGGAGCTTTTTGATTGTAGGACGAGTGGTGTTTAGGCTAACTGAGTAGATTTAGAGTAATGATACCCAGTTATGCTTATCTTCGCACTGACCATATTGAATCCCTGTGAGGGTGTCGTAAAGTTTCATGGTTAATTCGCCAGCATTACCGTCACCAAGGAGGACATCTTTTTCTTGGTAGGTAAATTGTCCAACGGGGGAAACAACGGCGGCGGTGCCAGTGCCAAATGCTTCAGTTAATCGACCATTTTTAGCCCCTTCAAGAACTTCATCAATAGACAACGCGCGCTCTTCAACTTCGTAGCCAAATTCTTTAACGAGAGTCAAGATTGAGCGACGAGTGATGCCATTGAGAATTGAACCCTTTAGTGGTGAAGTAACGACTTTACCATCGTAGAGGAAGCAAATATTCATGCTACCTACCTCTTCAACATATTTTCTTTCAACACTGTCGAGCCATAATACTTGGTCATAACCTTTTTGACTGGCGAGAGTTGATGCATAGAGGCTCGATGCATAGTTGCCGCCTGTCTTAGCTTCGCCTGTTCCACCTGCTGGCACTCGAGAGTACTCATCGGAAACAAGAATTTTAACTGGGCTTAAGCCGCCAGAATAGTAGGCTGCTACAGGGGAGAGGATAATGTAAAACAGGTATTGATCTGCTGGTTTAACTCCAAGAACAGGCTCTGTTGCGATCATTGTTGGTCGAATGTACAGACTTGTTCCCTTGCTGTGGGGAACCCAATTCTGCTCAAGTTTCAATAGTTCGTTTAACGCCTTAAGGCATAAATCGACATCGAGCTCTGGCATGCACATTCGACGAGCACTGAGGTTGAAACGCTCAAAGTTGTCACGAGGACGAAATAGGGCGATTTCTCCGTCGTCGCGGCGGAAAGCTTTAAGTCCTTCAAAGATCTCTTGTGCATAATGCAGAACGAGGGCAGCTGGATCGAGGCTGAAAGGGCCATATTGTTGAATTCGTGGTGAGTGCCAGCCCTTACCTGTCTCGTATTCCATGACAAACATGCGGTTGGTGAACTCTTTGCCGAATACTAGATTGCTTTCATCTTTTACGGGTTGCTTGGTTTCGTTAACGGGTAAAATTTGAATATCCATGATGTGTATATCCTCCTGAACCTTTAAATTAGTTTGGTGAGCAAAACTCCATCAAATTATCTATCATGCCGTGCATTATGCTAGCAAGGATATTCGATGCAAGTGAGCGTTAGTCTTTATTTAAGGCTTGCGCGGCCAAGGGCGACAACCGCTACGGTGTGGCCGTTTTTGGTGAGTAGGGTTGCACAGGCGCGGGCGGTTGATGTGGTGGTGACAATGTCATCAATCAGCAGTATTCGTTGTGGTTTAAGGGTACGCTTAATTGCGAAAGCTCCGTTAAGGTTCGTGTGTCGTTGGCTCGCACTCAGCAGAGAGTGTGCTTGGGTTGATCGACGACGGCTGATCGCCTGAGTTTCAACCTGAATGGCAAACTTTTTACCAACATGTTGAGCGAGAAGTAGTGATTGGTTGTAGCCTCGTTCACGTAGCCGTTGACGGTGAAGCGGTACGGGGAGGATGATATCTGGCTGGTAGTTTTTGATGTCATTACCTAGTTGGTCAACAATGCATTGAGCGAGTGGTTTAGCAAGTATGGTTTGACCGTGGTATTTGAAACCATTCATTGCTTGCGCCATTTCAACGGTATAGAGTCCAGCACTTTTAACCCATTCAAAGGGTGGTGGCGTGGCTTGGCATTGACTGCAGTCGTGTTCAATGCAGCTCGACGCTGTGTAGGGTTCATCGCAGCGAGGACAGTGGGCTGGCGCACGTTGTTGGCAGCGGCTAGCACAGGTGGTGCAAAAAGTGGTTGTCGCTTCGGGGTTATAAGGAAGCGGTTTGTTGCATAATGGGCAGTGAGGTGGCAATAGCTGATGAGCTAGCCAGTGAAGTTCAAGATGACAGCGCTGAATGCAGCGTTTTGTTAATGGATGGCGAATGAAGGGGGGCCATCTCATGTTCGATTACTCGACCTGTTGGAGCAAGTTGTGTCCTGTCATCTCATCAGGTTGCTCTAGCTGGAGAGCTGCTAGTAATGTTGGAGCAATGTCAGCCAGTTTTCCTGAACCTAGGGTGTGTTTCTCACTGTCGTTGGCGACATAAATGAACGGTACAGGGTTGGTGGTGTGCGCCGTATGTGGTTTTCCTTGCTCATCTTCCATCTGCTCGCAATTACCATGGTCGGCGGTGATAAATAGAGCGCCACCGTGCGCGAGGGTGGCATCAACCACTTGACTCAAGCTGCTGTCGACAGCTTCCATTGCTTGAATCGCTGCTGCGAGGTTGCCTGTGTGGCCAACCATATCTGGGTTAGCAAAGTTAAGAATGATCAGATCATGGGTCTGGTCGTTGATCTGCTTAATCACTTGTGTGGCAACATCGTCGGCGCTCATTGCCGGTTTTTCGTCATACGTTTTCACCTCTTGCGGTGAGGGGATGAGGATACGATCTTCACCGGGTAGAGCTGTTTCGCTGCCACCGTTAAAGAAGAAGGTAACATGAGCGTATTTTTCTGTTTCGGCGATGTGTAACTGCTTTAAGCCCGCTTGACTGATAATCTCAGCAAGGATGTTGGGGTAGCTTTCAGCAGGATAAGCAACGGGCAAGTTAAGCTGCTCATCGTATTCGGTCATGCAAACATAGCTTGCGAGTTTAATAGGTTGTGGTCGTTTGAACCCATCAAAGTGGGGCGTGGTAAACGCGCGTGAAATCTCACGGGCGCGGTCAGCGCGAAAGTTGAAAAAAATGATGCCGTCACCATCGCTGATGGGTGCGGGTTTGCCGATGATGCATGGCTCAACAAATTCATCGGTCTGACCTTGAGCATATGCGGCTTCAATTGCGCTGTGGCTGTTGCTAAAAGTTGCCCCTTCGTTAAGGGTCATAGCACGATAGGCTTTTTCAACACGCTCCCAGCGGTTGTCACGGTCCATGGCGTAGAAACGGCCACATAGGGTGGTCACGCGACCTGCATTGAGTTTAGTGAGGGTTTGTTCAAGCTGTTCAAGGTAGTGAGCTGCGCTTTGTGGTGGCGTATCACGACCATCGAGAAATGGGTGGATGCAAATTTCGTTGATACCGAAATCATCTGCCATCTTGACTAAGGCGTAGAGATGAGTATTGAGCGAATGGACACCGCCATCGGAAAGTAAGCCCATTAAGTGGAGCTTGCCGCCGTTGGTTTTTGTTTTGTTTAGTGCATCGACAAGGGTGTTATTGGTGAAAAAATCACCCTCGTCGATGCTTTTACTGATACGCGTTAGATCTTGATAAATCACTCGGCCAGCGCCAATATTGAGATGGCCAACTTCTGAGTTGCCCATCTGTCCCTCAGGGAGGCCAACAGCTAAGCCTGATGCTTGAAGGGTGGAGTGCGGATGATTGCCGAACAATTGATCAATGCACGGGGTTTTTGCTAGCTTGACAGCATTGCCTCGTGTGGTTGAGCTAATGCCCCAACCATCAAGTATGGTGAGAACGACGGGTTTGTGGTGTCGCTCATTTGGGGCGTTCATCTGTTAAGCTCCTGCTTGAGGGATAACGGGAGAAACCACTTCGCGGTCCTCAATCACGGTACGGAAAGCGATGCTGTAGCTCCCCCATGTGCCGCAGGCGTCGCAACGGCTCATCCAGTCTGTTGATGTCTTTCCGCAGCTGTCGCAGAGGTAGCCTAGGCTAAGCTGATTGTCTACGCCTAATGCTTTTTGGTACTCTTCAATGGCCTCATCGATCCGGTTGCGACGACGATGTGCCTCAGCGAGCAACATGTGAATTTGTGGAAAGTCAGGTGCTGAGCTTTCAACGATGTAGATATGTTCAAGAGCTTCATCGACCATCTCAAGACGTAAGCAGAGTTTGCCGTAGAAGAAGTGCAGAACTAGATCGTTATAACGTGCTGAAAGGGCACCGTTGTAAAAAGTAAGCAGTGATTTTGGATCCTCAAGTTGAATGTAGAGGTCCTCCAGTCGCGAAAGAAAGACACTGCGGCCTAACTTGCTGTAGCTCTCTTGCCAAACCTTAGCGGCGTCATCCGTGTTTTCGGCCATGAGATAAGCATCACCAAGACTCACTCGTGCTGAAACAAAGTCCGGGTTTTCTTTAATGATTTGCTTAAGCGCTGCAACAGCTTGATCGTTATCGTTGTTAGCCATTTTCTGCTTAGCCACTTCATAACGGATCGAAAGCATTTGCTCTTTCTCTTCTTGAATGCGATTGCCGCTTAGGCCCGCCTTGAGGAGGCGTTTTTGAAGTTCTTGAGCCTCTTCCCAGCGCTGGTGTTTCATGTGCAGATCACGTTGAGCACGAATGGCTTTACGGTTGTCTTTTTCTTGCTCAAGAATCTCTTCATACTCCTTGCATGCTGAATCATCTTGATCAAGGGTCTCATAGGTTGCAGCGAGCTTGAAAAGAACTTCTAGGCTTTTACCGTTAATGCTCTTGGCTTTACGCAGCAAGGTGACAGCGCCTTGAAGATCGCCCTCTTGGCTAAATACACTCGCTAAAGCAATATAGCTTTCAACCTTGTTGGGGTTTTTATCAATCGCTTTTTGTAACAGGTGGTGGGCACGCTTGATATCACCTGAAAGGAGGCGGCCAACACCGTCGCGGTAGACTGTGTCGATCTCTTTGTTTTTCTTTTCTGAGCGGCTACGCAACCATGAACGTAAGCCAAAGCTGACGGCACCATAAAGGTGAAAACCGTAGCCAATAAAAAGGCCAACAAGAACACAGCCAATAACAATGACTGTTACGGGATAGGTTACGGAGTTGTCGGGCAAAAAGAAGATGGTCATCTCTTGGGGGTTGATTCCCGAGAAGAAGACAAAAAATGCCAGAAACATGATGACAACGAGAAGAAATGACATGAGAGTCATACGGTCCTCCTGTGGGTGCGAACCCAATAAATTAAAATGTAGTCGACACGCTCGTCGAACGTATTAAGTTGTGTGGACTTATGTTGCAACCTGATTACCGATTATGATATGGCTCGTTACGTATAATTGTAAACCCACGGTAAATCTGTTCAAGTAAAAACAAGCGAGCCATCTGGTGTGTAAATGTCATTTCTGACAAAGAGATAAGCTCGTTGCATTGTTGTTTTAATTTATCGGTCAAGCCATAGGCGCCACCGATAATGTAACACAGGTTTGCTGTGCCTTGATTCATGTGTTGTTCAATTTTTTTTGCAAATTTTTCTGAGCTAGCTTGCTTACCTGTTTCATCAAGAGCGATCAGGTATGCGCCTTTTGGCGCTTTTGCCAAAATTTGTTCCGCTTCGCTTTGGCGAATAAAGTTGATATCCGCTTTCTTGCCACCTCTTTTCTCCTCTTTTAGTTCAAAAATTTCAAGAGAGGTGAAACGCTTGAGGCGTTGTTCGTACTCATCAGCCCCGTGTTTAATAAAGGGCAAAGAGAGTTTTCCGACACAGATGATGGTGATCTTCACTCGATCCCCTAAGCGATCTCTTCAGGGATGGCAAGTTCTGCTGCTTCAGACCATAGCCCGTCCATGTCATAAAATGTGCGGACATCTTGTTGGAAAATGTGAACCATGACATCGCCATAGTCGAGGAGAACCCAGCGGCCCTCTTTCATCCCTTCGACAGCAAGGGGGGCGAGGTCGTATTGCTCTTTAAAATTCAGGCGTACCGATTCGGCAATCGCTTGAACTTGTCGGTCTGATGTACCAGATGCCAAAACGAGGTAGTCCGTTAATGACGAAAGCTCGGCGAGGTGGAGGATCTTAAGGTCGAGAGCTTTACGGTCGAGGCAAAATTTAGCGCATAAAAGGGCGCGGCGATCTGATTCCAATGTGTTTACCTTTCTGGTCGCACATACAAGTTGTGCGAAGTTATATATTCAGCAACAGTGGCAGGAACAAGCTCGTCAATTGATTGCTTGTTGGCGACGCATGCTCTGATCTGGGTTGAGGAGATATCAAGAAATGTCTGCTCAAGAAAGATCAACCTGTGGCCACTACTGTGACAAAATGAATTAAGTTCAGAATCATAACAGAACTGTTGGCGGATAGCAACGGGCAGAGCGCTGTTGCTCGCTGGCATTGTAACTCCCGGTCGACGGGCAACGACAAGGTGGCACAGTTCAAACAGTTGTGGATATTTGTGCCATGTGTGGATGGAGTTGAGTGAGTCCATTCCCACAAGAAAGTAAAATTGATCATCAGGATAGTGCTGATGGAGCATGTTGAGGGTGTCAACGCTGTAACTGTTGCCGTCGCGCTGCCCTTCAATGTCACTTACTTCGAATTGGGGATAGGGTGTAGTGGCCCGTTTGACCATGGCTAGTCGCTGGTCAAACGGGTTGATATTGCTGTTATCTTTGTGTGGTGGTTGTGCTGCTGGTATGAAAATGATCCGATCAAGATTGCAGGTTGCAAGCAATTCTTCGGCGCATTTTAGGTGGCCGTAGTGGATGGGGTTAAAAGTCCCCCCCATGATACCTGTTTTCATTGCAGTCACCTTGAGCCTTGGTTTGGCTGTATTTCAAGTGTTTGCCCTATTAAGGGCGAATCTGTCCATCGCCGAAGACCACAAATTTACGTGTGGTAAGGTCTTCGAGGCCCATGGGGCCAAAGGAGTGCAGTTTGGTTGTCGAGATACCAATTTCAGCGCCGAGGCCCAGTTCGCCACCGTCAGAGAAGCGCGATGACGCATTAACCATGATAACGCTTGAGTTCACACTGCGAACGAACTTTTGTGAATTCGCGTAGCTGTTGGTGACAATTACTTCAGTGTGCAGTGACGTATGTTGCTGAATGTGCTCAATGGCTTGATCCAGATTGTCAACAACGCGAACCGATAAGATGAGATCAAGATATTCCTCATCCCAATCAGCCTCTGTTGCTGGCGTGGCAGCTGGCGCAAGGGAGCAGGTGACGGGGCAGCCGCGTAGCTCCACCTTATGTTGCTCCATCTCTTTAGCGATGCGGGGAATAAATGTTTCAGCAATATCTTTGTGAACCAAAAGTGTTTCCATCGCGTTGCAAACGCCTGGGCGCTGAACCTTAGCGTTTAAGCAGATCTCGCTGGCCATGTCGGCATCAGCGTCGGCATCAATAAATGTGTGACAGACCCCTTTGTAGTGCTTAATAACAGGGATGCGTGAGTTTTCGCTGACAAAGCGAATAAGGCTTTCACCGCCACGGGGGATGATGAGGTCAATCTCCTCGTCACGTTTAAGTAGCTCAGTTACCGCATTGCGGTCTGTGGTGGTTACAACTTGTAGAGCGCCCGCCGGTAAGTCAAGGGCGGTAAGCTGCGCCTTAAGGATGTCACCTATGGCTCTATTGGAGTGGATCGCTTCGGAGCCGCCACGCAGAATCACTGCGTTGCCACTTTTAAGGCAAAGTGCCGCCGCATCAGCAGTAACATTAGGTCGCGATTCAAAAATGATACCGATAACACCGAGAGGGATACGCATTTTTCCCACTTGGATACCGTTGGGGCGTTTCCACATGCCGCTGACTTCACCAACTGGGTCAGGCAGTAGGGCCACTTCGCGTAGACCGTCGGCCATTGCTTTAATGCGGTCATCGTTGAGAACTAAACGGTCAACCATGGCTGGAGCTAAATCGTTTTGGCGCGCCGCCGCAAGATCTTTTTCGTTTTCCTGTTGTAGGAATTCAGCCTGACCCTCAAGGGCATCAGCCATACGGCAGAGTAGATCATTTTTTACCGCTGAAGAAAGGTTCGCCATGATGTTGGCAGCTTGCTTTGCTTCACAAGAGAGGTTTTCAATATGTTGTGCGACGCTCATCGCTTATCTCCTTTAATGGCAGGATGTTACTTGGGTCAGTTTATTCTTTGTCGTCAGCCTGAGTTAAGACTAAGTTGTCACGGTGAATAATTTCGTCACCGTATTTATAGCCGAGTACGGTCTCAATTTCAGATGTTTTTTTACCCATGATCTGTAGCAATTCAGCGAGGGTGTAGTTGATCACCCCTTTTGCAAATTCATTGCCATCACTATCGCACAGTCGAACCGCATCACCGCGGTCAAAGCCACCTTCAACACCTTTAACTCCCGAGGGCAGAAGGCTGCGACCATCACTGACGATAGCGTTAAAACCACCTTGATCGATGAATAACTTGCCTCGTGGTTTTTTAGTGAAAGCGATCCAGTGCTTTTTTGCTGCCATGGGGTTGATGTTTGGCATGAAATAGGTACCAATATCTTCACCATCGAAAAAACGGGCAAGATTTCCAGGCTCCAAACCATTGATAATAGCTGCGCCGCAACCGTTCATAGTGGCTCGTTTAGCTGCGCGAACTTTAGTGTACATACCACCTGTACCAATGTCGGTGCTGCTGATACCCGCCATACTTTCAATCTCTTCGGTGATCCGCTCTACTTCATGGATAAGGACGGCATCGGGATTGTCGTGAGGGTCACTGTCGAACAGCCCATCAACATCAGAAAGTATAACCAATAGGTTAGCCTCTGTGAGGCTCGACACCATGGAGGAGAGATTGTCGTTGTCGCCAAAGCGGATCTCATCAACAACAACCGTATCGTTTTCGTTAATGATAGGGACAACGCCATACTCAAGCAATGTCATTAAGGTGTTACGCGCATTGAGGTAGCGGCGACGGTTAGCAAGGTCGTCACGGGTGAGAAGGATTTGAGCAACGTTCTCATCACGACTACGAAAAGCGGTGCGGTAACAGCGCATCAATCGGCTCTGGCCAATGGCTGCGGCAGCCTGCTTAAGGGGGATTGATTTTGGCCGCCCCGTAATGCCGAGATCACCTTTACCCGCCGCAACAGATCCTGACGAGACAAGGATCACCTCGTAACCACGGTCACGCAGGGCGCAAATCTCATCCGATAGGCTTTCGATCCGTTGGTGGTTAAGGCCATCAATGTTGGTGATGACAGCACTGCCAACTTTGATGACAATTCGTTTTGCTGGTGATATGAGCGTTTTACGCATGATTTAACGTCCTAGCTATAGGTCGGTGTCGCGCAGTTGATCGAGGCGAGAGCCGATTTTGTCAACCAATTCTTTAATGCCGTCGCCAGTGATGGCTGAAACAGAAAAGACCGGGTAGCCTAATTCTTCAAAGAGCGGTGTCACTTTTTCGCTGAGTTCGCGAACCTCAGTAACATCGTTTTTGGTCAAAACAACAATCTGCGGTTTGTCGAGCATGGTTGCATCGTGGCGCTTTAACTCATTGTTGATGGTGTTAAAGTGGCACAAATAGTCATCCTCGGGAGCTGCTGTTAGGTCGACCAAGTGTAGGAAGAAATCGGTGCGTTCAACGTGACGCAAAAACCGAGTTCCTAAGCCGTGACCCTCGCTAGCGCCCTCGATAAGTCCGGGGATATCAGCCATTACAAATGACTTGAAGCCGCCATAGCGAACAACGCCAAGGTTGGGAACCAAGGTGGTAAAGGGGTAGTCGGCAACTTTTGGTCGTGCTGAGGATACGGCACGAATCAAGGTTGATTTACCTGCATTGGGCATGCCGACAAGGCCAACATCGGCAATCAGTTTAAGTTCAAGGCGTAGGATGATGTTTTCACCCGGTACACCTGGCTGCGTATGACGAGGGGCGCGATTTGTGCTGGTGGTAAATCGAGCATTACCACGGCCACCCATGCCGCCAGTGAGCAGTTTGTATTTTTGATTGGTTTCGGTGAGGTCAACGATTAGCTCGTCAGTCTCTGCGTTGTAAATCAAGGTTCCGGGTGGAACTTTGATGATGAGGTCGTCACCTGCTTTACCGTGCTTGTGTTTGCCCATGCCGTGGACACCGTTGCCCGCTTTGTAGTGCGCATTGTAGCGAAAGTCGAGTAAAGTTGTCAGGCTGGTATCGGTGTGCAGATAAACACTGCCGCCATCACCGCCATCGCCGCCATCGGGGCCGCCGAGAGGGATAAATTTTTCACGACGAAACGACAGGCAGCCTTTGCCGCCATCGCCTGCTTTGATATTGATTTTAACTTGATCGACAAATCGCATGGTGCTGGGTATCCAAGTAGGGTGATTCTAACAAGAAATTAGATGGGTTAAACTTAACACAGAAAGGCCCGAAGTTCTAACGATGAACTTCGGGCCAATTCGTTTTGTGCTGCAAGAAATGACTAGTTAGCGTAAACGCTAATCTTTTGACGTTTCTTGTCCTTACGTTCAAACTTAACAACTCCGTCAACGAGTGCGAAAAGGGTATAATCCTTACCGCAGCCTACGTTGTTGCCAGGATGGAAGGTGGTACCGCGTTGGCGTACGAGAATTGAACCAGCGGTCACATCTTCACCACCGAATCGTTTCACACCAAGGCGTTTACCAGCACTGTCGCGGCCGTTCTTGGAACTACCGCCTGCTTTTTTGTGAGCCATGAGTTGCCTCCTTAAGCTTCAATGCCTGTAATTTTCAGACGAGTGATGGTCTGACGGTGTCCATAGGTCTTGCGATACCCTTGACGACGCTTAGATTTAAAGACGATTACTTTCTTGTCTTTACCCTGCTCAACAATACGAGCAGTTACTTTTGCGCCAGGCAATAGAGGTGTTCCGATTTGAACCTCTTCTCCGCCGACCATGAGGACCTCACTAAGTTCAATCGTTTCACCGACTTCACCAGCGATTTTTTCAATTTTCAATGTGTCACCTTCGGATACTTTGTACTGCTTTCCTCCGGTCATAATCACCGCATACATGTGCTTTCACCTCGCTCTCAAATTGTTTTCTTGCATTCGTAACGGCGCACTCTATCTGTTCATTCATGCTTCTGTCAAGATTTATTTGCTGTTAACCTGTTTGCCTGTTGTCTTTTTTTCGTTGTTGTGAGTCGTTATTCCAGCGGTGAAAATTTCATGAATTTCGCTTTAGCGCGCGCCATGGTTTGACCTTGATGACGCAGCTCCGCTTTGACCACATAGAGTGGTGGCGTTTGTGACTCCAAGAATGCTGTAAGTTCTAACGTACCATCACAGGGGATTGGTGCCAAAAAGCGGATACGCAGATCACCCGTTACCGCCTTAATCTTGTGGGTAAATAAACAGTGGGTCATCGCCGCATCGAGTAGGGCGCTGGTGATGCCACCATGCAAAATATCGCGATACCCTTGTAACCATGTGTGGCTTTGAAATGTCGCATGAACATGGTTGTGTTCGTCGCTGCTAAAATTGAGCTTGAAGGATAACGGGTTCAGTTCGCCACACATCAGGCAGCGTTCATGTCCTGTGCCTTCACCTACTTGTTGCAGTAGATCAGTGGTCACAGAGGTTGATTCCTGTCGAGAGGGTACCAGCGAGATAGCTTTTTACCAAAGTTTTCGCTTCTTCTGTTGGGGCGCCGATAACCACATCAATGTTTTGATTACCGAACAACTGTTGGGCGCGTTGGCCCATGCCGCCAGCAATGATGAGGCTTACTCCTTGTTCTCCGAGCCAGCGAGGAAGGACGCCGGGTTCGTGAGCGGGAGCCTTAACCTCCTCAGTGTTGGTGATGGTGTCATGGTCGACATCGATAAGGGTGAAGGTCTCACAGTGACCAAAATGGACAGAAAGTTTACCTTGAGCGGTAGGGATAGCAATTTTCATTTGTTACTCCAACGGGTTAAAGGGTTGTGTCGATTTGATCTATGTATTCGCAAAGGTTGTTCCAGACTTCGTTTATTGCTGTAGCAGCGAGGCCGTTGTTACGTTCAGTCACAGTTTGTGCCGCAACTTGTGCTGCTGTGACGTCATTATCGTAGGGGATGGTTCCAAGTAGCTTAACGCCTTGCTGCATCGCCTCGTGTTGAATCGTTGCCGTCATGTCAGGATTGATATCCCATTTGTTGATGACTAAAAATGTAGGAATCGCAAAATGTTTAGTCAGGGTTAAGAGCCGCTGTAAATCGTGCTGACCAGAACAGGTTGGTTCGGTGACAATACATACCGCGTCGGCACCGGTAACAGAGGCAATCACTGGACAGCCGATTCCTGGTGGACCGTCGACAAGCATCAGCTCGCTTTGTTCTGTTTCAGCGAGTTTGCGCGCTTCTTTGCGGACTAGGCTGACTAGCTTTCCCGAGTTTTCAGCACCGATATCGAGTCGAGCATGGACAAGAGAACCAAAACGCGTGTCCGATTGATACCACTCGCCGCAGCGTTGTTCATTAAACGTGATGGCTTGCTCTGGGCATTCGCGTACGCAAACACCGCAGCCTTCGCAAGCCGAAGGGATGATTGTGACTGAATCGCTGTTGTCGATGGCGGCAAATCGGCACAGTGGTACGCAAGTGCCACATTGGCTACATTGTTCTGTGACGATCTGCGCGCAGTGGCCGCTGTAAAACGGTTGTGTTTGTCGGGGCACGGGTGCGAGGAGCAGGTGCATGTCAGCGGCATCCACATCGCAATCAACTAAGGTTGCAGTATGGTTGGCGAGGGCTGAAAAAGCAGCGGTGATACTCGTTTTGCCTGTTCCGCCCTTGCCACTGATGATGACAATCTCTTTCATGGACACTCTCCTTGCTGGCGTTGAGCAATACTGTTAAGTAAACGTTGCAGACTTGGCCGCAGATCGGGCAAGGCATCGAGTAGCCCTCTTCCCTGAGAATAGGCGACAGCAACTTCGCGAGCGTCGGGAATTTGAAGCATGATTGGTATTGGCTGTTGGCGGCAATAGTTGACGACCCCTTGATCACCAATATCTGCACGATTGAGGATGACACCAAACGGCAGCTTGAGTTGACGTAAGGTTTCAACGGCTAAGGTCAGATCGTGCAAGCCAAACGGTGTTGGTTCCGTAACCAGTAATACGAAGTCCGCATCACGAACCGCTGTAATCATCGGGCACGATGTGCCGGGTGGGCAATCGAGAATGGTTAGTTGGTTTGGATCAATTTGTTCTTTCACTGCACGAATAACGGGCGGTGACATCGCTTGACCAACATCCAGTGTTCCCTTTGTTAAGGTGATGTGGTCACAGACTCCACGCTCTATCGAGCCAATCCTCTTGTCCACTTCTGTCAACGCATGGGTTGGGCATACTCGCATACAGCCGCCACAACTATGACATAACTCCGAAAAAATCATAGTTTGGTTAGGTAGGGTTACCAGCGCATTAAATTGACAAAAATCAGCGCATTGACCGCAGTGATTGCATAATTGTTCGTCCAGCTGTGGAACGCCAACATTTACCGGCTGTTGATTCTCGAAGTGTGGCGCGATAAAGAGATGACTGTTGGGTTCTTCAACGTCGCAATCGAGTAGGTGGACAGGGCCTAAACTTGCTTGCGCTAGCGCCACTGCTAGAGTGGTTTTGCCAGTGCCGCCTTTACCTGAAGCGATAGCTAATCTCATGGGCCTGACGCTAGTCTGCGGGGTGGAAAGTTTCATGGTTAAATCCAGTGCCCTTCGTTGGTGGCTTCACTTGCAGCATTGAGCTCATTGTTGTTGAATTGAGTTAGCGCTTCGGTAATGGTTTGTGCCTTGCAAGGGTAGATTGTAATTCCAGCAGCACTGAGAACCTTGAAGGCTTTAGGGCCACAATGGCCAGTAATTAGTACGGTCGCTTGGCTTTTACTTAATGTCGTTGCAGCTTGAATTCCCGCACCTTGCGCGGCGTTAAGGTTCTGATCGTTGTCGATGGTGTGCCATGTTTTTTTTTCAGAGTTGTAAATTAGAAAACGTTGTGCGCGACCAAAACGGGGGTCAAGGTCAGCGGCGAGATCATCTCCTGTGGTGGTAAAAGCTATGGTCATAGTTCACACCTTTCTTGAACAAAAATATCGCCCGCTGTGTGGTTAACAGCGGGCGATTAGGCTGTTAGGTTATTTATTTACCGTGTGGCGCAAGCTGTCGAGTTGCTGCTGTAGTTGCTGGATTTGACTGAGCAATTGTTGCTCCTCTACGCCAGTGTTCAGGTTTGGCGAAGCCTGTCTTCCAAAACCTGTTCCTTGGCAGCGTCCACGACCTTGGCGGCGGTTAAGTTTTCGTTGTTGGACGTTGCTCGCTGGTCGTGATGACGAATCCTTTTTGCATAATCCGGCACCACGTCCTGTTTGTGAACCCATTCCGTTGGGACCTGTTCTGTCGTTGTTTGGCATGATTTGGTTCTCCTTGGTTAAGGTTGATCGCTGTTGCGCCGACGACCGCGGTTTTCATGGCGGCCGTGTTGCCTTTTTTTCCGACAGCAACCTTTGCAGCCCGGCATAACAAAGTGATGTTCAAGGGGCTGATTGTTTCGCCAACATTCGATCACCTGTTGCTGATCACCAGCAATAAAGGGCAATACTTCGATATTGAATGATGCGGCAATGAGTAGTGTCGATTTTGTCATCGCACCACAGACTAAAATGTCGACTTGATGCTGATGAAGGAACTGGAGTTTTTCTGCTGCTGATCCTTCAGGTAAATCGATCCATTGCAGTGCATCGTTTGGTGCGCAATGCTGCGTGACAGCGATCTGTCCTGCAACATCAAACACGGGGGCAATACGCCCGTTCCATATGGTGAAAGCTGCTTTCATAGTATGGCGACCGTTTCATCAACATGAGTCATGCAGTGGCCACGGTGTGGCACAGTGCGATTGATATAATGATTTGCATTCATTGTGCCATGTTGTATTTTTTTGCTAGGTGACTGTTTTTAAAGGAGTTTGTTGTGGGTGGCAAGGGAGGTTAGCTTGCGGTAGTGGAGCAGTAATGCAGCGGTGCCGAGCGGTAGCGTTTCATTTGAGCTACGGTGCTACGGTTGCTGGCGGCCATCGGTGTCGGGGAGAGGGATCGCTAGCGCACTAATTTTACGATAGAGGGTGGTTTTATGGATGCCCAGATCGCGCGCTGCTGCGGTACGATTATAGTGGTTGCGTTCGAGGGCGTTGAGGATCAGTTGCCGTTCGTGACTATGGCGATGGCTTTGCATGTCGAGGTGTGATTCACCACTTACGGTGGCGGTTTGTAGGGCAATAGGCAGGTGGTGTAGCTCTATCACCGTATCAGGGCAGATGACAAAGGCGCGTTCGATGATGTTTTCTAGTTCGCGAACGTTGCCTGGCCAGTCGTGAGCAATAAGGCAAGCCATCGCGTCAGGGCTGATGGTGGTGATCTGCTTGTTGAGCAGTTGGTTGAAATGGCTGATGAAATGTTCAGCGAGTAGGGCAATGTCATCCATCCGTTCGCGTAGCGGCGGAAGGTCGATTTGAACAACTTGAATGCGGTAGAAAAGATCTTGGCGAAACGTTCCCGCTTTGACCATCTCACTTAAGTTTCGGTTGGTTGCTGCGATGATTCGTGCCTCACTCTTTTGCGTTTTGGTTGCTCCAAGTGGTTCATATCTGTGATCTTGTAGTACGCGCAGCAGGCGTACTTGTAAGGCGCTACTGATCTCACCAATCTCATCGAGAAAAAGTGTCCCTTTACCTGCCAAAGAAAAACGGCCGGGTTTGTCCATGGTCGCACCCGTGAAGGCCCCTTTTTTGTGGCCAAAAAGTTCCGATTCGAGCAGGTTGTCAGGCAGGGCGCCACAGTTGAGGGCGATAAAAGGTTCTTTGGCGCGCTCACTAAGGGTGTGAATCGCTTTGGCCACCAGCTCCTTACCTGTTCCTGTTTCCCCTTGAATAAGAACGGTGGTATCGCTACTCGATGCGACAGCAGAGATCAGATTGAAGATGTCGTGCATGGCAGGGCTGTGGCTGATGAGGTCGCCAAGCTGGTAGCGCCCTTTAAGCTGCTTACGCAGCGCTTCGACCTCGCTAAGATCGCGAAAGGTTTCAGCGCCACCGATAATGGTTCCTTGTTTGTCGCGCAGTACGGCAGTGGAGATACTGATTGGCACTCGCCGACCAGCTGCAGTGATGATGTAGCCCGAGCGATTGATGATCGGTTTTCCGCTTTCAAGTGTTTGCCGCAACGCGCAGTGTGCTTCACACATGCTGGAACGAAACACTTCCGAGCAGCGTTGCCCAATCGCTTGTTCGCGACTGGTGCCAGTAATCAGCTCAGCGGCGCGATTAAAAGAGGTGATGCGCCATTCGCTATCAACCGTAAAGACACCATCGCAGATGCTTTCGAGGATCGCTTCGGTCGAGGTGCCAACCGTATCGAATGGCTTGTTCCCCATAATTAACCTTCCCCGATCTCAAATTGTTCAAGGTGAAAGTTCGGTCTGGTTATGATGGTGATCTGCTTTTCAAAATGTTTTTCAATCTCCTCAATCACACCGCTCTCCTCATCGTAAAGTAGTGCTGCGACATCGGGGTGAACTTGAAGATTCACGCGGTAACCTGGCAGACCTTGAATCTCCCGTTTTAACTTACGGAAAATTTCGAATACCATTGTGGTACGGCTTTTGATGTAACCACTCCCTTCGCAGTATGGGCATGGTTCACACAGGGTGCGACCAAGGCTTTCACGTACCCGCTTACGGGTCATCTCCACAAGGCCCAGTTCCGAAATTTTAAGGATGTTGGTTTTGCTCTTATCGCTCTTGAGAGCCTCTTCGAGGGTGCTATGCACCTGTTCGCGGTGCATCTCTTTTTCCATATCGATGAAGTCGATGATGATCAAACCACCAATGTTACGCAAGCGCAGTTGGTAAGCGACCTCTTTCACCGCCTCAAGGTTGGTTTTGAGGATGGTGTCTTCGAGTTTGCGTTTACCGACAAAGCGACCCGTATTGACGTCGATAGCCGTGAGCGCTTCGGTTTGTTCAATGATGATATAGCCGCCGCTCTTGAGCCATACCTTACTGCCGAGCGCCCGTGAAATTTCAACTTCGAGACCGTAGGAATCGAACAGCGCCTCTTTTTTATTATATAATTCGATCTTACATTTCAGCTTCGGCATGTAGGTGCTGAGAAATTTAACAATTTTATCGTGCTCCACCTCTGAGTCGACAACGATATGACCAATGTCCTCAGTGAGGATATCGCGCAGCACTTTACTGGTTACATCGAGATCTGAATGGATGAGTGCCGGTGCGCCAATTTCGTTTTGGCGTTCATCAATATCGTTCCATAGGTCAGCAAGGTAGAGCATGTCGGCCTTAAGGTCGTCGTCGCTTTTGCCTTCAGCGGCTGTTCGTACAATAAAGCCACTACCCGGTTTGCGAATGCTCTCCACCGTGGCGCGCAGACGCTCTTTCTCCTCCTCGTTTTCGATGCGTCGAGAGATGCCGATATGGTCGATGGTTGGCATATACACCAAGTGACGACCGGGCAGGGAGATGTTTGAGGTGATGCGCGCGCCTTTAGTGCCAAGAGGTTCCTTGGCAATTTGGGCGAGAATGATTTGCCCCTCTTGTAAAAGATCTTCAATGGGCGGCAGCGGTGGTGGCTCGTCGTTGCCCTCAGAATTTGGATCTGCATTGGGGTCAGCGCTGGTGCTGCGACCATCGACATAATCGACGACGGCTTCCATCTGATCGATGACATCAGCAACGTATAAAAAGCCAGCCTTTTCGAGGCCGATATCGACAAAAGCTGCCTGCATACCAGGAAGAACGCGGATCACTCTGCCCTTGTAGATGTTGCCAACAATACCGAGTTCGCGCGTGCGCTCGATGTACAGTTCGGCAATGTGGCCGTTTTCCTGTAGCGCAATGCGAGTTTCGTGCGCTGTTTTGTTGATGACCAGTTTTTTGGCCATAATGGAACTCCTTTATCGGGATCGTGCCCGTATTTAATCTTCGTAAGTTTCAGGTAGCTCTTTTAACGATACATCGGTTTTGCAAATTCCTAAAGTGCGAACCGTGTCAGCATCGAGATTTAACAGATGAGCCGCCACAGCAATGGGGCTACCTTTGGTCAGGGTCATCAGTAGTCCCTGTTCGCCCAGTTCGAGCGATTGAACGTCACCGCGCAGGTCGATAATCGTGACTTTATCCCCTTTGTGACGCTCGTGTTCCACCCGTTCGGCGGTAAGGAAAGTATCAATCTTTTCTTGCAACGCCGTGCGGTCTTGCTCGTTTAATGGCACGAGATAGTTGCTGCTAACAATGCATGCTCCCGGTGATGGGGTGCGCCAGTGTACCTCGTTGATCTCGGTGACATCAAAGCCGTCGGGCAATTCTTGCCGCAGTTGTTGCAGAGCTTGCTGGCTATCGTAGGGGCTGAATAGCTCGATATCAACAATCTCCGTGCGACTTTGTACGCCCGTTGGCAAGGCATCGGGGAAAGATAAGCGTGGGTGAGGATGGAACCCTTGTGAAAAACGGATTGGCATGCCGATCCGTTTTAACGCACGTTGTAGCACCGTCATAAACTCAAGATGACTGACGTAACGAGCATTGCCTGTTTTACACAGTTTTAGGCGGAATTTATAGCGGTTTTCCCCTTGCTTAGCTGCTGGTTCAGGTATCTCAAGTTGAGGGTCGCTTTGCGCGTAGCGCATGGTTAATTCATCAAAATCACACACACCACATTGGCTACATTTACCGTTGCGGCAATCGGGGGTGTATTCGAGTTCAAGGGCCTTATGTCGTTCGCCGATGAAATACTCTTTGGGTACGCCGCAATGGAGATGGTCCCATGGCAGGGTTTCATCCTCTTCACGTTGGCGTAGGTAAAACAGCGGGTCAAGGCCGCAGTCGGTGAGTGCTTGCTGCCAGAGATCAAAGTCGAACTGTTCACGCCAGCCATCGAAACGGCAGCCGAGTTCTACGGCGCGTTGTAGCACTTTGCCTAACCGGCGGTCGCCACGGGCAAAGACCCCTTCTAAAATGGAGAGCTTGGCTTCGTGCCACTTTAGGCGCAGTTTTTTCTTTTGGAGAGCGTTGCGCAAATACTGCTGGCGCTCAAGGGTTTGCTCCATATTGAGCTGAGCGTCCCACTGAAAGGGCGTGTGCGGTTTCGGTACAAAAGTTGAAACCGAAACATTGACATCGCCGCCGCCCTCGGTGCCTTTCGAGCTGCGCTTGACCTGAAACGAAAGATCGACAATGCCGTCGAGGTCTTCGCGGGTTTCGGTGGGTAGGCCCATCATAAAGTAGAGTTTAATTACTCGCCAGCCAAGGGTGTAGATGGTGCGGCTAGTGGTAAGCAGATCTTCCGCTTTGATCCCTTTATTGATCACTTGGCGTAGGCGCTCAGTGCCTGCTTCGGGGGCGAGGGTGAAGCCAGTCTTGCGTACTTTTTTCACCTGCTCAATCAGCTCGTCGGTGAGGGAGCCAACGCGCAAGCTGGGTAGCGATACCGCCACGCGCTCGTTGGCGTAGCGATCCATCAGGTTTTTCAGCAGTGGCTCAATAGCGCTGTAGTCGCCTGATGATAGCGATAGCAGTGACACTTCATCGTAACCACTGTGCTTGAGCGATTGATCGATGATGTTGGTGATGGTTGAGGCTTGGCGCTCACGCACTGGGCGGTAGATGTAGCCGGCTTGGCAAAAGCGACAGCCACGGGTGCAGCCTCGGGCAATTTCCATCGCCACACGGTCATGAACGGTGTTCATGAATGGCACGAGTGGATTAGTTGGGTACGCGGCTTTGTCCAAATCTTTGACAAAACGGCGGGTAACACTGGTGTAATCGTCGTGCACAGGGGTGATCTGGTCCACTTGTCCCTGCTCGGTATAGCTGACCTCAAACAGATGTGGCACATAGATGCCGTCGATCTGGCGTAAACGATCGTACAATTGCTCGCGCGTCTCATTGGCCTTGCGGCTGTCGCGAACGGCTTCAGATAGCTCAAGAACCGCCTCTTCTCCATCACCAATGAGAGCACAATCGATAAAGTCGGCCAGTGGTTCCGGATTGAAAGCACACGGACCACCGACAATGATCAGCGGGTGGCTGTCATCACGTTGGCTACGCAGTTGCGGAATGCCGGAGAGATTGAGCATGTTGAGCACGTTGGTGTAGCACAACTCATATTGGAGGCTAAAGCCAACAATGTCGAAATTGGCCAACGGTGTATTGCTTTCAAGGCTCGCTAATGGCGTGTTGTCCGCACGCATCATCTCTTCCATGTCGGGCCACGGGCAATAAGCGCGCTCGGCGGCAATCCATTCTGGCTGGTTTAAAACATGATACAAAATCGCTGAACCAATATGGCTCATGCCGATCTCATACGTATCAGGAAACGCGAGGGCGAAACGGATATCTACCGTGGCGTGATCTTTGGTAATGGTTCCCGCCTCACCACCGAGGTAGCGAGCAGGGCGATTTACATGGAGCAGGGCGTCGCAGCAATTCATTCGTTGTCTTTCGAGTGGTTCATGTTAAATTAACGCTCTCGTTGAACCGTTAGTGGCTCAGTTGTTGGTGACGTTAATAATTCGAGTTGAAATAATCGTAATTGAACAATCTACAATGGTGGAACAGGCACTGACAAGCACTTTCACCATTGAGGATGCTTTTGAAGAAAGATAATCACATGACTGCTCCTAATAATCCGCTACACATTACTCAACCTGAGGTGGATCTTCACGTTCATACTGTCGCTTCAGGTCATGCCTATAGCACCATCGAAGAGATCACCCGCGCCGCTGCGCAAAAAGGGCTCAAAGGGGTGGGGATGACCGATCACGGCCCCTCCATGCCTGCCGCGCCGCACGAATATCACTTTATGGGCTTGCGCTTTATCCCTGAAGTGCTCGGTGGTATTAGGGTGTTTAAAGGGGTGGAAGCCAATATCCTCGATAACGGCAAGATTGACCTAGCCGATGAGTTTCTATGTAATTTAGATGTCGTACTTGCTGGATTTCATGCCGATTGTGGCTATAGTGGAACCACGCGCAGCGATCATACTAAAAATATGATGCAAGTGATGGAGCACCCGCGAGTGCATATCATTTCGCATCCTGGCAATCCTGAATTCCCCATTGACCATGAAGCGGTGGTTAGGCAAGCCGTTGCCACGGGTACAGCATTAGAGATCAATAGTTCATCGTTTACCAATGCTCGCTGTGGCAGTAAACCTCAGTGTATTGAAATTGCCCGGCTGTGTGCCGAGTACGGTGCGTTGATCGCCATCGGTAGCGATTCCCATATCGCCCAAGCCGTTGGTGATGTTGCCCCCGCCATTGAGGTGGCTGAACAAGCAGGTATCTCACCTGAGAAGGTGGTCAATCGCACCTTGGAATCGACCCTCGCCTTTCTCAACGTTGAAGGGATCATCAAGCTATGAACCTCCTCGCAGCACGGCAGCAAATTGTCGACTATGGCCTAAAAATGGTGTCGTCGGGTTTGACCACTGGCAGCGGTGGCAACCTGAGTATTCTCGATGTTGAAAGCGACCTCATTGCCATTGGCCCCAGCGGTATCGATTACGCCAATGTGGGCGTTGAAGATGTGGTGATTGTAAACCGTGACGGTGACGTCGTGGAAGGGCAATGGAAACCATCCAGTGAGTTGAGCTTTCATCTGGCCCTCTATAAGCAGCGAC
>Ga0193954_1000362_pt1 | contig 26967 bp, 22 predicted proteins | sample BB_5_MG_FD_140340 | JGI IMG/M metagenome (GOLD analysis project Ga0193954, IMG submission 140340) | Microbial mat bacterial communities from the Broadkill River, Lewes, Delaware, United States - BB_5_MG | ecosystem: Environmental > Aquatic > Freshwater > River > Microbial mats | place: USA...
AAATATAAAAGCCAATGGAGTAATTTAAACATTTCTAAATCTTCCTCTTTCATATCCTTTGTCCCTCGGATAGATTCCTCAAGTTCAAAAACAATCTTTCCATCATATTTACCATAACCACCAAAAATAGGTCTATATTTAGTAATAATCTCATACTTAGTACGATGTTCTAGACTATCATAGTCAGTACCTTGTAACATTCGAATATTGTATATTTGAATATTATCAAACCCCAATGTAAATGCATCAGAAAGCGTTTGAAAATGACTTTCTTTTGTTTCTCCTGGCAAACCTATCAATATATCTGTTAAAACACTTAGATTATGTTCTTTATAATATTCTATTTGCTTCTGTAAATGTTTAAACTGAATATTCCCTCTACCTGCATTCTTTAATACTTTACTATCTGAGGATTGGATGGCAATATAACCTTCTACATCATCAAGTATTTTAGAGATTTCTATATTTCTATCACTTGTATTTTTAGAATGCCATATTATCACATTATGAGGATAACTATATTTTTCTTTTATAGATCTAATGGCTTTTGCAATATCCACATCTCGTTCAAACATTCCAAAATTAGCATCAGTAAATATCCAAGTGTGTTGACCAACGGAATGTTTTGCTACATATTCTAATTCTTCCAATATTACAGGTAATGGTCTTTTTCGTATTTTAGATAAGGCAGAAACTCCCCATGCACAATAAGTACATCCATAGGGACAACCTCTATTTGATTCAAATAAAGGAATAATATTTTCTTGTACTAAAAACTCATCAAGCATACCTGTTAAATAAGGACTAGGTAGATCCAAAACTGATGATTTCTTTTTGAATAAAGAAGGTTCATAACTTAACTTATTATTCACAAGCGAAGCACATCCTATTGGGACTTGAGATATCTTATTTATAATATTATTAACTAAAGCAGAAAAACTTTCTTCCCCTTCAAACATAATACAATAATCAATATTTTTATTAGTTAATAAGAATTTCTCAATAGACTCATTTGTATGGCGCATATTTGGGCCACCAATAACATTAGTAACATTAGGATTCATTTTTTTAGAAAGATTAAAAAATATCTTATTCAATCTTTCATTCCATCCATAATGACTTAATCCTAGTATATCAGGAGGAGAGTCATTAATTGCTTTTTCTAGTTTCTTGGGATATTTAAATAGTTTTATTTCAACTTTTTCTTTAAACTGTTCTTTTAAATAAGCAGCAATAAATCCTATATTTAATGGTATTGCATAATTTGTTTCTACGGTATCATAAACTAAATCTGCTAAATATATTTTCATATTATACTCTTTATTAATTTCTTTCATAAATTCTAAGCTGTGAATGAAAATTATCTTCTGTAATAAATCCATATATTTCAGAGTCTGATTTTACTAATTTATAATTAGGAAAAAATTTATTATAATCTTCTCCTAATATTGGCTCCTTTACACCAGCTAAATAGTCTGATGCTAGTTTTCTCTTACCCTCAAGCATATTTCGAAGTAATATATACTTAGGAGCTAACTTTTCTATATACTTACAATAATTACTAACTACATCAGGTTCCATCTCTTGAAATGATATAAAATTCACAAATAAATCAATTTTACCTTTTAATTTAGGTACCTGCCAAGAACAAACATTTAAAGCTTTATATTTTAGCTTAAGTTTTTCAATGTTAATTTCTTCACACTCAGATAAATCACCATAATCTGCAATAACCTCTTGACCAAATACTTCTTTTAAATAATATGCTGAAGCAAAAGACACAGGTGGGATATCAGCATTAATATAAAATGCTTCATTTCTTTCATCCTGTAATAATATTTCCCCCAAAGTACCAAATCCACCACCAATTTCCATTACAGTCCGAATAGTACTTGTATCTACATTTTGTTTTAAAAAGTTTAAACCTAATAGATAATTTAACATCGATCTTGAATACATTTTATTATTAAATTCATATTGTTCAATTGGATTTCCAATAGTACTTTCTGATACTTCACTTATATGAGGTACTTTATCAATATTACTAGCTAAAAATGTTCTATAATCACTATGAGCTTGTAGTCTGCCATTAAACAATCTTTCTAACTTAGTGTCAGTTCTAGGGTCATTTGAAATATCATCTAATATATCAAAGAAATCTAAATACCTTTCTTTGTTATTAATATAATAGGGAAAGGAATAACAAGGTACAAAGAAATCTCTATTATTAGTTAATCTTCTAAAATCTTTAATATCATATTCTTCTAATTCATCAATAATTAGTCTTGATCCTTCCTCCCAAAAAGGAGTAGGTCTATACAATGAAGATTGTTTATTCATATCTGCTAGCATTAAATTAAGTAGTTTATATTTTGTTTTCATTTATTCCCTTTAGTAAAGCCAAATTATATTATTACTTTCTTAAATTTAGATTATATTAGAAGAAAATGCTTCAGCAAACTTATATTCTTTTGTTGCTATTTTTCCTAATACAGAGTCTAGATATTTTGGATGCATACCATAACCAGGTCTAACACTTCTTATATTTTCAATTGTAAATTTTTCACCTTTTTGTATATCTTTACTTACATATAAACTTCTACTAAATCTTCTACTATCCTTCTTTTTATCGTTCATACTATAATCAATCTTACCTAAAAGCTTTTCTACTTCTCTAATTGCTATTACCATTTTACTAAAATCCTGTTTATCCATAGAAAAATTGGCATCTGCACCACCTATTGTTTTATCTAAAATAAAATGTTTTTCAACAACTTTTGCACCTAAAGTAACAGCAGCAACTGGTGCAGTACTACCTATTGTATGGTCAGAAAATCCTGAGATAACTCCAAATGTTTGTGCAAGATTTGGTATCATCGCTAAATTAGCATCTTCAAGAGGTGCAGGATAAGCACTAGTACATTTTAGAAGAATAACATTTGTATTTCCAACTTCTTTACAAATATTTACCGCATCTTGAATTTCATCTATTGAAGCAATTCCAGTAGATATAATTATAGGCTTCATTTTTGAAGCGACATATCTTATAAGCTCATAGTCAGTTATTTCAAATGATGCAATTTTGTATGCTGATGGATTAAATTGCTCAAGAAAATCAACTGCACTTTTATCAAAAGGAGATGAAAATATATCTATACCAATTTCTCGAGCATATTTAAATAACTCTTCATGCCATTCCCAAGGAGTATGTGCTTCTTCGTAAAGTTGGTATAAATTCTTTCCATCCCAAAGAGTTCCACCATCTATCATAAAATCGTCTTTTTTAGAATTTAATGTAATAGTATCTGCTGTATAAGTTTGTAGTTTTATACAATTTGCACCTATCTCTTTTGCGGCTTTTATAGTATCTAATGCTACTTGTAAGCTACCATTATGATTTGCACTTAATTCTGCTATTATATATGTACCATCTCTTGTTAAATCAAAATCACCTATTTTCATATGTTCTACCTCGTCGAATAATATTTAAACTATTTTCTATACCCTCATTATAAAGCAAATCAAAAATACCAATATAAGGGATAAAATCATCTCCCAATTGTGTATATGTTGAATGCTTATAGTATTGATATGTTATATTTACTTTTGAATCTCTAAAACTAGATGAAGTATTCTCCAAATAGTCTTTTGATCCTAGTGGTGAAATATAATCATTCGAACCAAAATACTTACAAATATCTAACACTAGTTCACCTTTAGATAAAGCTGGTTCATAACTTGTTTGAGAAATTACAGTGGTTTTTGTACTAATATTCAATTTTTCGATTATAGTTTTTATAATATTAATATTATAATTACTTAAGTAAGGAGTTTCATACATTACAATATCAGCTATTATTGGATGTATTGAAATAAAGTATTTACTTTTCTTATAGTTTTGCTCTAACGTTTTTAAAAGCTTCTTTCTGAAATCAAATTTTCTAAAATCAAGCAAAGTATCTTTAATTAACAATTCATCTTTTAGTTTTGTTTTTTGTATTGGTAAAGAAAACATTAACTCATTATTTTTAATTTTAATTTTATTTCTAGTTTGCCAACTTTGTTGATTTAATTGAACAATATCTAAAAAAACAAACTGATCAACATAATCAATTAAATCAAAGTATCCTATCCAAGGATTAAACGTTGGTTGCATTATTGCTAATTTCAAATACTTACCTATATTGTTTTTATCTATTTTTACTAATATTATAGATTTTATTTATTGCTGCAGCTTCATCACATAATTTCTCTTGCATCTCCATAGTTAACCATGGTCTATATTTTAAAGTTGCCTCATTTGCTTCAAATTCACAATCATCCCAAAAATCTAAATCTTCAGGAAACTTTCCATATTTCTCTTCAACCTCATAAGTCAAAGGAGTTTTTGGTAATGATGTATACACATATACAATACCTCGAAAATCAGGGATACTCTCTTTCATGCTTTTAAATAATGGCAAAATTTTATCTCTATCTTCTTGTTCTTCAAACGGCCATCCAATAATAATGTTATTTATAATAGATATATTATGAGAACTTAAAAGTTCATTTAAAGCTTGTACTTTTTCTAATTTAACAGGCTTTTTTATTCTTTTAATAATTCTCTGACTAGCACTTTCAATAGAGAATATTACTGTTTTTACAATCCCAGACATTGCTTCAACTATAGGAGGAGTAAAATCATTTTGTGCCCCAATAACTTTACTAATAGTATAACCTTTTTCCCTCATAGTATTTAAAATTTCTATACTTCTTGGTTTATTAGTAAAAAAATTATCATCACCAATTTGAAATTCAGAAATACCATAATCTTTATTTAGTATATCCATTTCAGAAATTACACTTTCCGCTGTTCTAAAATAAGTTTTCTTTTTTTCTGATTGTAAATAACAAAAAGTACATCGATAAGGACAGCCCATAGAAGTAAATAAGTAAGCTAAAAAAGGTTCTTGTATTTTATTCATTCCAACTTTAGACCAATCTAACGCATGCTCATAGTTCATAGCACCAGAAACTGCATCACACTCTTTTAAACAGCTTTCAGGGAAGACATCAGGAAGAGGACCACCCCAAACAACTTTTAGATCATATTTTTTAGCTAATTTAGTTATTTCTCTTGAAGCCGAAATATATGCACCAACAAATACAGTTAATCCTACAAAAGCTATATCACTTTGATTTTCTTTAAGATAAAATTCTAATTCTTCTTGAGAAGATATTCTCATATCAAATATTTCTGTTTGATAACCACGACTTTCTAAATTTGCGGATACCGTCATACTCGATATAGGAGGTACAAACTGTGTATATTCTTTTTTAATTTGAACATGACTATATTGAGAGGGATTGACTAGTACAACTTTATTTCGTAATGGGTCTAAATTAAATCGTTCAATTATTTCTTTCATTGTTTTCCTAGTAAATATTATTTTTTAATATTTTATCAAGTTAGTTCTTCATTTATAATATATCTATATTTTTAGTTATAGAATTAAAGAGATTTTTACGATTAAATTTGTTTAGTACAGTATAGTTCATTTTTTTTAAAAACCTATACATATAAATTTGATTTTTAGCTGTTTTGATAGCTACAAATGGAACTTTCATATAATAAATTTCATTTAATATAACACTTGGAGTTATAATAGCTAAATCACTTTTAGCCATTATCTTTGCTATTTTAGTACTATTTATATGAAGTTTCATCCAAGATTTATTTTTACAATATTTTTTTAATTCTTGTAAGTTTTTATTAGCATTAGTAGTTATAATATTAACTTTAATATTTTCAAAGTTTTTAAGAATTTCTAAAATAGATATATTTAAAGATGCAGTATCTGCACCACCCATAGCTAAAAAAATATTTTTATTCTTTTTTTTATTTTTCTTATTCTTTTTTTTATTTTCTATAAATTCATCTCTTAAAAGTGTATATTTTGAACCACATTTTAATTTACACTTTTTAGGAACTAATTTTTTATATTTTTTTTCTTCACCGCATATATTATGATTTAACAATATATCACAATAATGTTTTTCATAAGTATCATCAAAACTAAATATTTTTATATTAGCCTGTTTTTTTATATATTTTTCATAATTATAATCTACTTCGTAACTATCAAATATTATCATATCTATATTTAGTTTCTTTATAATTTCCAATAGTTCACTCTCTTTATTTGACAGTAAAGGAACAATTTCAAAATTATTATTTATAATATAATTATTAATATTACCATCTAAATTCTGAGTGGCAAATTTTACATTATATCCTTTTTTTACATATTTATGAGCTAATACTAAATCTCTCATTATATGCCCTGTTCCTATTACCGATGAAGAATCTGCTCGAAAGAGTATATTTTGCATAACTATTTATCTTTATTTATTAATTCATACATTATTTCAGCTCTTTCCCAGTCCTCTAAAGTATCTATATCTTGTACTAAATATCTAGGTAAAACTATAGGTATACTATCTTTTCCAAACATTATTTCATCTGATTTTTCATCTACTTTTGTCCAGTAAAATTGTGCGGCATCTTGATATGCTTCATCTAAGTCTTGACTTCTTGTCATATAGTGCTCTGGAGTAAACATCTCACATCTACCCTTATTATTTACTTTAAAAGTTCGTTGAATAGGAAACGGCATAGAAGTTGTTGAAAAAGAGTTAACAGCATTACTTTCTTTTAATTTTTCAAATCCCTCAATTAGATATTTTTCTTGTAGCAATGGAGCTGTTGCATATATTGTACATATATAATTAAACTCTTCACCTTCATTTTTTAAATAATCAATAGCATGTTGAATAACTTCATCTGTTCCTGTAAAATCATCTGATAAATTTTTAGGTCTAATGAATGGTATTTTAGCTCCATATTCTTTAGCTATTAGAGCAATATCTTCATCGTCTGTTGAGACAATAACTTTATCAAATAATTTTGATTGTAGAGCAACTTCTATACTATATGCAATAAGTGGTTTACCAAAAAAATCTTTAATATTCTTTTTAGGTATCCTTTTACTTCCTCCACGTGCAGGAATTATTGCAATTGATTTAGACATTTAAAACTTCAAATAATTTTTCTATTACAAATTCTTGTTCTTTATCGCTTAAAAGTGGATACATAGGTAAAGAAAAACATTCTTCTATATACTTATCCATATTTGGTGTTTTTTCCTCTCCATATCCTAATTCTTTATAATATGGTTGCTTATTTATAGCCTTATAATGATACTGTAAGCCTATCTTGTTTTCTCTCATTTTTAAAAATAATTCATCTTTTGAGATTTTAAGTTTAGTGAAATCTACTCGAACAACATAAAGATGATAATGAGAATTAATTGAAAATGGATAAAGAGGCGTAACTATTGTATCTTTAAAGAACAAATCATATCTCTTCGCTAATTCTTGTCGTCTCTGAATAAAGCTATCTAGCTTTTTTATTTGAGACAATCCAAGAGTACAACTTAGATCACTAAGTCTATAGTTATATCCAAGACTTATCATATTATGCTTATCATCTTGTCCATGATTTCTAAGTCGTTTTATTTTTTCATAAAGTTCTTTATTATTTGTTACAATAGCTCCACCTTCTCCTGTAGCAATGTGCTTTACAGGATGAAAAGAAAAAATAGAGATATCTGCATATTTTAATTTAGCACCTAAACTATGTGCATTATCTTCTAATATTTTTATATCATAAGTGGTTTTTAAGTACTTAATCTTTGATTGATCTATTAATTTACCAGAAAATGAAACTATATATATTGCTTTAATAGTTGAATCTAATTTTAACTGTTCTTCACATAAGTCTAAATCAATACTTCCATCAGAACAAATATCTATAAAAATAGGTTTTGCATTTGCATATAAAATAGAATTTGATGTTGCAATAAAACTATTAACAGTTGTTAATACTTTGTCACCTTTATTCAAAAGAGCAAGAGAAGCTAGATGTAATGCGGCAGTACCATTTGACACACTTATACAATACTTAGCAGTCGACTTTTCATATATTCTTTGCTCAAACTCATTAACCTTTGGACCAGTAGTTAAAAAATCGCTTTGCAAAGTTTCTATAAATAAATTAATATCATCTTGATCTATTGTTTGTTTGCCATAAGGTATAAAATTCATTACTTATCCTTAATCATTTCTAACAATTTTTCTTCACTTAACCATTCGGTATTATTACCAGAATTATACTCAAAACCTTGAGCTACCATTGTTCCCATTTCATTTAATAGATTTTTCTCATAATTACGATTTGAAGTAAACTGTATAGTAGGGGTTATCACAAAATGATCATCAAATTCTAACGTTAAATGGCTATCGTCTGAAGGACACATTATTTCATGAAGTTTTTCACCCGGTCTAATACCTATAATATCATATGGTAAATCAGGAGCTATTGCTTTTGCCATATTTACTATTTTCATAGAAGGTATTTTTGGTATAAATATCTCACCACCTTTCATTCTAGAAAAGTTTTTTAATACAAAATTTACACCATCTTCTAAAGTTATAAAAAATCTTGTCATTTTTATATCAGTAATAGGTAGCTTTGTTGAACCATCTTTTATTAATTTTTGGAAAAAAGGTACGACTGAACCTCTACTACCCACTACATTTCCATATCTTACAACAGAAAAAGAGGTATTACTTTGTCCAGTTAAATTATTTGCTGCCACAAAAAGTTTATCTGAAGCTAATTTTGTTGCACCATACAGATTTACAGGATTTGCCGCTTTATCCGTAGATAAAGCTATTACTTTTTCAACATTGTTATCTAACGCTGCATCTATAACATTTTGAGCGCCATTTATATTTGTTTTAATACATTCCATAGGATTATATTCTGCAATTGGAACATGTTTAAGAGCAGCCGCATGAATAACAAAATCAACATCCTTCATAGCTTTTTTTAATCTATTAGCATCCCTAACATCTCCTATAAAAAAGCGCATAGATATATGAGTAAATTCTTGAGCCATCTCATATTGTTTGAGTTCATCTCTGCTATATATTATTATTTTATTTGGAGTATACTTTTCTAATAAAATTTTTGTAAATTTCTTACCAAAACTACCAGTTCCACCTGTTATTAGTATATTTTTTCCATTAAACATTTTAATCCTTTGTATGAAAAATTTTATTCCTCTATTCTAATCATAGATGGTGTTACTTTTACTACACCTGAGTTTTTTAATTCTTGAAGTGCTGCTTTTATATCAAACTCTTTACATGTATGTGTTGATAGCAATAAATTTGCCTTATTTCCTGTAGAAGTTTTTTGTACCATTGTTTCAATAGATATATTTTTATCTCCAAGAATTGTTGCAACTTTTGCTAAAACACCACTTTTATCTTCTACTTCCATTCTTAGATAGTATTTAGTTTGTATATCATCTGAATTTGCAAGTTTTAGTCCACTCTCTAATGGTTTATTAAATCCTAGCATTGGTGTAGATTTTCCACTTCTTGCAATATCAATGATATTTGCAATAACAGCACTTGCTGTTGCATCTCCACCAGCACCTGGTCCATAATACATTGTTTCACCAACTTTATCACCAATTACAGATACTCCATTCATCACACCATCAACTTTTGCTATCATTTGTGAGTTTGGCACAAGTACTGGATGAACTCTCAGTTCTACTTCATTTCCAGATTTTTTAGCAATACCTAAAAGTTTTAATGAATAATCAAACTCTTTTGCAAATGCGATATCTGCACTTGTAATATTTTGAATACCTTCTATTAAGATATCTTCTGGTTTTGCATCTATTCCATAAGCAATACTTGCAAGAATAAGAAGTTTGTGAGCAGCATCAAATCCACCTACATCAAAAGTAGGATCAGCTTCTGCGTATCCTAACTCTTGAGATTCTTTTAATATAGCATCATATTCTACACCATTGTTAATCATTTCTGTTAACATATAGTTACAAGTACCATTCATGATACCTTTGATTGATTCAATATGATTTGCACTAAGACCATCTCTTAGAGCGTTAATAATAGGAATACCACCAGCAACTGCAGCTTCAAACTCAAATGCAGTATCACCAGCAATCTCTTGTAGTTCATATCTATGGTATGCAAGAAGCGCTTTATTTGCAGTTACAACTGCTTTACCTTTTTGAAGTGCTTTTTTTACAACTTCGTAAGGCTTTTCAACACCACCCATAAGTTCAACAACTATGTCAATAGAATCATCGTTTAAAATATCATCAACATTATCACTAAGTTTTATAGATACATCTCTTTTTTTAGAAAGATTATTTACTACTCCACTTACAGGAACTAGTTCAACACCAGCACGAGCTGTTATGATATCTTTATTTGCTTCTAATATTTGACAAACACTTTGTCCTACAGTTCCTACTCCGATGATTCCTATTTTTAACATCTATTTTTCTCCATCTTCATATTGTTTTAAAAAACCTTTTATATTTCTCGCAGCTTGTCTGATTCTTTTATCATTTTCAATCAAAGCAATTCTTACATAGTTTTCACCAGTTGGTCCAAAACCAATCCCAGGTGCAACTGCCACCCCTGCTTCTACAAGTAATTTTTTAGAAAACTCTAAAGAACCTAAGTGTTCTACACATTTTGGTAATCTTGCCCATACAAACATACTGGCTTTATTTCTTTTGATATCCCAACCTGCATTTTTAAATGCATCTATAAGTACATTTTGTCTGTGGTCATATTTTTCTGTTATATCTTTTACACATTTTTGGTCACCATTAAGAGCAACAGTAGCTGCTACTTGAATTGGAGTAAACATACCATAGTCAAGCCATGATTTTATTTTTTGTAAAGCACCGATTAGTTTTGTATTTCCTACAAAGAACCCTACTCTCCATCCTGCCATATTGTATGATTTACTTAATGTAAATGATTCAACTGCTACATCAAGAGCTCCAGGAGCTGCTAAAATTGATGGTGTTTTATATCCATCAAAAGTGATATCACCATAAGCAATATCAGAGATAATATAAAATCTCTCTTTTTTAGCCATATTTACAAGTCTTACGTAAAACTCAGGTGTAACTGTAGCTGTTGATGGGTTATGAGGAAAGTTTACCAATACATATTTAGGACGTTTACCCTCAGCCGCACTATCAAATATCTCTTGTAAGTCACTAAAAAATCTATCTTCATCAATATTGTAATGCTCATCAAATACAATACCAAAGTTTTTAACAACTCCACCTGCAAGAATAAACGCATAGTTATGTATTGGATAAGTAGGATCAGGAACGACAGCTACATCTCCAGGATTTGTAATGGCATATGCAAGATGTGCATATCCCTCTTTACTTCCCATAGTTGCAACACATTGTGTTTGAGGGTCTAAATCAACATCATATCTTCTTTTATACCAATCAGAGATTGCTAAAAGAAGTTTTGGTATACCTTTTGATGAAGAGTATCCATGTGTTTTTGTTTTTTTGGCTGATTCTACAAGTTTTTCTCTAATATGATAAGGTGTATCTCCATCAGGATTTCCCATAGAAAAGTCAATAACGTCATTACCTGATCGTCTTTCTGCCATTTTTAAATCATTTACTTCTGCAAAAACATACTTTGGTAATATTTCTACTCTGTCAAACTTTATTTCATCAAACATTTTTTTCGTCCTTTTATCTTACTATTACAGTAAGTCCTCTTTTAATATTTACTAAATTATATAAATCATTAATTTTTATATAGCGTGTTTCTGGAGATATATTAGTTTTTAATTTTTTATGAATACTATTCTTTTTAATAACATCTAATACTTTTAAATCTTTATCAAATAAAACAATATGAGGAAACCAATTATTTAGGTTTCTACTTAAAACAAAAAGAGATGTTGGATTATCAACTTCTAAAAAAAGTGCTCTTAGGGGTTTTGAAAATTTTAATTTCTCAAATTTTGCAACTTTTTGTGCACTTTGTAGTTTAGAGTTTTTAAAATCAATCTCATAATACCAATGATTATTTTGCTTATTAACGACATCAAGTACTTTACAGTTGTTTAATCTTAATTCACTAATAAGCATAACTGGATCAATCATATATTCAGCTTTAAATACTATTTTCCAAACTAAGTGTTTCTCTTCATCAAGTTTCATAGATTTTGTAAAAAAATATCTATATCCCAATGCTTGTATCGTATCATTTAAAATTTTATATGCTTTGATATCTTGATTTGTTGTTTTAAATTCTATAGTGATATCTCTTGGTTTATCCAATTTTAAATTCATTAAACCATTTTGTTGAAGTTCTTTAAAGAGCTTAAAATATTGAATTTTTTTATTTGCTCTAAATTTACTTTCATCTTGAAATAACATACTTACTAAACTCTTATGTATCTCATAGTTATTTTCACCTATTAGGTTTTTAACTTTTTCATTCAATACATTTGCATTTAGAAATACAGCACACAAAATAAAAGTAGCTAAAAACTTAATCATAAACTATTTTAACTCGTATATCAAAATACCAGCAGCAACTGATACATTTAAACTATCAAAATTATTTTGCATACCAATAGAGACTTTTAAATCTAGCTTTTTCTTTAATTTATTTGCTAAACCTTCTGATTCATTTCCTAAAAATAAAGCAGTTTTTTGCCCAGACTCTCTTTGAATCTCTTTAACTTCAAAGCCTTCCATATCAGCACCAACTAAAGAAAAACCAACTTGTTTTAATTCATTAGCAAGATCGTAACTATTGTGTGAAATAGCAACTGGCATATCTAACATAGCACCACTACTTGTACGAACAATAGGGGCTGCATAAAAGTTTTTATGCCCACATATCACAATACTATCAACGCCCATAGCATAACAACTTCTTACAATTGCTCCTATGTTACCAGTATCTGTTAAGCCATCAAGTACAACTATAAACTCATCTTTTTTTACATCTTTGATATCTGCAAAATTAAAATCATCAATATCAAGTAAAAAACCTTGGTGGTTTCCGCCTTTAGCTAATGCTTGTGCTTTCATATTGTCAGGACGAACTATCTTCGCACCAACATCCATAAACTTATTGAAAAGTTTTTTATCTATCTCTTTTGTTAAAAATATTTGCTTTATTATTTTAGGGTGTTTTTCTAAAATATAAAAGACTATTTGTTTTCCATATACTATCATACTTGCGATTTTATCTAAATTTTACTTATTTTTTCTAAATATAAATAATAATTTTTATAAACAAGGTGAATAATGGTAAAATGATAAAAAGTCTACAAGGAAGTTTTAATGGATGTAAAACAAAAAGTTGTCATAATAGGTCTTTCATTTATAGTTATTATATCACTAATATTTTTCAACATAAGATCTGAATATTATGAGAAATATAAAGTCACAAAAAAAGAACTAAAAGGATTAGAAACTGTAACAGAGTTAAATAGTTTAAATAATTCCTTTAAAGACTTAAGAGGTTTGTCTCAACTTGATAATGATGAAAATCTTTTTATCATAAATCAAAATAAAGTTAGACTTTCACTTAAAAAACTATATGATGAAAATTTAATCAAACTTTATCAAAGTACCTTATCAGATAAAAACGAACTAAGCAAAAAAGAGTTATTTGAAAGATATACTCAAATTATAAAGATGATTAGCGAAAAAAGAATTGATATCTCTGATAATTCACATTTACTACTTGAACCAAATAGAGAGATGTATTTTCTCATGACATTAGCAGTATTAGATATTCCTAAAATTTCAGAAAATATTGCCAAAATGAGAGGAATAGGTACATTTTTATTAGGACATAAACAAACTATACAAAAAGAAGAACTTTTTCATCTAAAACAAAATACATTTTTATTTTTAGAAACAGTAGAAAATATTAAACTCTATTTATCAAAGATTTCTGCAAATAGTACAAATGAATTAAAAGTTTTACTAGAGATTATATTAACTGATTTTCATTCAATTAGTAACTTTGAAGCACATTTCAAAAACAAGAATATTACACCAAAGATATACTTTATAAATGCATCAAAACTTCTAAAAAATATCAACACTCTTTTTATCATTTCAAAAGATAGTTTATATTCAAAACTCACACAACGAGAAAAAATACTAAACTATAAGTTATTGGCTGGTACAGCTTTATATATCATATTGATATTATCTATTTTAGCAATTATATATACTAACTACAAACAAGTAAACAATGATAAACTTTTGTATTCAAAGCAAAAAAAAGACAATGACTTTATTAATCAACTAAGAGATGATTATTCTAAAACTTTATCACTTAAAGAGATATGTCATCTAACATTGAGCCATCTTATAAAAAGATTTGAGGCAATAAATGGTTCTTTATATATCTATGATGAAGAGAATAGTAAACTTTATATAGGAAGTACTTATGGTATAAAACATAGTACTTTGGAGCCAACATTGGATTTACATGACAACACTATATCGGAAAATATTTTAAGCAAAAAAATGGATATAATTGATATTGATCAAAATATTAGTTTAGGAAATATAAGCACAAAAGCTACAAAACTAGTAACATTACCATTGATTGAGTTTGACAAAAGTATAGGAACTGTTCAAGTATGTTTTGATGATAAGTTCAACAGTGTTGATCTTGACTTTTTAAACAAGACTATATCTTTAATGGCAAGTTATATTCACAAAGCACAAATAGATGACTCTTCAAGTAGATACTTAAAACTAATAGATCAAAATGTCCTTATTTCAAAAACAGATTTAGATGGAAATATCATAGAAGTAAGTGAGGAACTATGTAGTTTATCTCAATATGTAAAAGATGATTTATTGGGTAAAAACCATAGAATCCTAAGACATAGAGATATGGCTAGAGAAATTTTCAAAGAGATGTGGGAGACTATTTCACAAGGTGGAGTTTGGAAAGGTGAGATAAAAAATAGAAAAAAAGATGGTAGTTATTATTGGGTATATTCTGTGATTACACCTGACTGTGATATCAATGGAAATGTTATAGGATATACAGCACTAAGACATGACATCACTGATAAGAAAAAGATTGAAGAGATTGCAATCACCGATGGCTTAACTTCTTTACACAATAGAAGACATTTTGATACTATTTTTCCTCAGCAAATAAGTATAGCTAAAAGGGAAAAGGCTCTCTTGGCTTTTGTTCTTATTGATATTGACCACTTTAAACAATACAATGATACTTATGGACATCAAGAGGGAGATACAACACTAAAGCTTGTTGCAAAAGTATTGAAAAAGACCTTAAGCAGAGCAAATGATTATACGTTTAGACTTGGAGGAGAAGAGTTTGGATTAGTATATCATATTGAAAATGAACAAGATGCCTTAGATATAGCAAATCAAGCCAAAATAAATGTTGAAGAATTAAAGATTGCCCATACAGGAAATTCTGCATCTGAATTTGTAACTATTTCATCAGGATTATACATTATAGAAACTAACGACAATTCAAATGTAGATGATATTTATAAAAAATCAGATGATGCATTGTATCACTCAAAACAAAATGGAAGAAATCAAGTTACAAAAGTTTAGACTAGTTTAACTCTAGTGCCTTTTGTACGCAAGATTTCAATGATGTATTGTCAGATATTATGGGCTTAATATATTCTGGAAAATAATTTGCTGTTGTTTTCCCTATACTAATAGCTCTAAAACTTTCATCCCAAGTTGAGTTTTTCAAAAAACACTCAATAGTTGATGGTGAAGAAAATATTATTATAGAATTTCTTGGTAAAGATTGTTTTTCTTCATATGTTTTACAAACAGATTCATAGACTACTATCTCATCACATTGTATATTATTTTCATTGAGAACTTCACTTAACTTGGATACAACCTTAGCACCTCTTAAATATAGTACTTTCTTGTTTTTTAACAAAGGAACTAACTCTAAAGCAAATTTATCTCCATGATTTGTAAGACCTGTAAATTCTAATTTTCCACCCAAATCTTTAACTATTTTTGCTGTTTGAGGGGCTATTGCAAATGCAGCTTTATCTTTCCATTCTTGAGAAAAAGAGTCTATAGCATACAGTGCATTTTTTGATGTGAAAACTAAAGCATCATAAGAACTAAAATCAATATCAGATATTTTGAAGTTTATCTCAAATACAGGAAAATTTATAGCACCCTCAACTTTCTTATCACTTAGAATATAAATATTACTCATATATAGTTTCCTTTTTTTGTGTGATTATAATGCAAAATAGATTAAAAGTATAGATAAAACAATATACCATACTTAGTTTAATTTATTTTAGTTAAAATTCATAATTATTTTATAATTTTTTGAATGGAGAAGTTTAATGTCTAAATATAAATATATACTAATATTGCCAATAATGTTCTTTAGTCTAATGTTTACGGCTTGTAATAAAAAGAATGAAGAGATAAATATTGGCTTAGTTGTAGGACTAAGTGGAAAATATTCATCATTGGGTACAAGCATAAGAGATGGATTTGTATTAGCATTTGATGAAATTAATAATAAAATTGGTGATAAAAGAGTAAATATTATTCAAAAAGATGACCAACAAGATAAAAATAAAGCAAAAAAGATAATTAAATATTTCATTGAAAAAGATATTAAACTTGTAGTAGGTAATGCTACAAGTTCTATGACAGCAGTAAGTCTTCCTCTAATAAATAAACAAAAAGATATGTTAATGATCTCAGCAACATCAAGCAGTGATGATTTCTCTGCGATTGATGATAATTTTCTAAGAATACAAGTTGAACACTCTGATAAAAGATATCAAAGTCTTTTAAATTTTGTCAAAACAAACAAGTATCAAAAAATATTTTTTATTTATGATTCAAAAAACTATAAATATGCAAAAGGTTATGAAAACATTTTTCAAAATATGTTTATAAATAGCGGTGGTGAAAAATTTGTTGGAAAAGCAGACTTAAATAGTCCATATGAAAATATTACAAAAAAATTAAAAGCAACAAAACATGACTTAATTTTAGTTATAGGAAATTCGATAGATAGCGCAAGTATTATTCAATACCTACGAATCCATAAAATTGATACTCAAATTTTAGGTTCAGGTTGGGCTAAAACTATGGACTTTATAGAAAATGGAGGAAGATCTGTAGAGGGAGTACTATTTTCAACGGGATACGATGATCACTCAAAAGATAAGAAATTTACTCAGTTTATCAAAAACTTCAAAGCAAAATACAATAAAACACCATCAGTATTTTCAGCACAAGGGTATGAATTAGGACAAATATTGATAAAAAATCTTCAAAAATCTTCAGATATTTCGACACTAAAACAAAGAATACTAAAAACTAAAAAGTTTGAGGGTTTACAAGGAGATATTATATTCGACAAATATGGAGATGTATTTAGAGAATATTTTATCATGCAAGTACAAAATAAAGAATATATAAAAGTAAATACAAAAGATTAATATACTATGAAAATAAAAAGCTTAAAGTCAAAAATATTATTATACTTTATCCTATTTACAGCTATTCCATTAATTGTAAGTGCAACGGTTATTTTATATAATATGTATCAATCCAAAATAGAATCAGTCTTTCACAAGCATTATCAAATATTAAAACAAATAGAACAAGAATCAGATAAACTAGTAAATGAAGTTGAGCATATAGGTTTATTTATTAAGCAAAACTATGTAAACAAAAACCCTATTACTCTAAATGAATTAACAACAATACAAAAAAATATATCTACTATTTTAATCCTAAACAACAATGGTATTTTAAAAGATTTTGGATCAGTTATAAAAACGGATACTTTTAAAGGGTATGATTACTCCAATATGAAATATTTTTTAGCAATAAAAAATGGTAAAAAAGATTATTGGTCAGAAACATACTTATCTCAAGTTACACATCAACCTGCAATATCATATACCCTAAGAATCAATAAAAACACTATAGCTGTATTGATTATAAATTTAGATAGTTTAAACAACCTAGCTAATAAATTTCAAGATGAACAGGGATTTTCTATTATTAGGATTTTAGATAAAAATGGAATCTTTTTAGCACACCCTGAACAAAAGAAGTTTGTACTGCAAAGGAAAAATATACTAAATTCTGATATTTATAAAAAATATATGAAAAAAGATATGAAATACCAGCAAATTATATTTAATGGTTATGGTGATATTGACAATATTGGAATCTATGGTGTAACTAAAAAATTAAATTGGTATATAATCATAAAAGAATCTTCAGACTTCTTATTTAATACTTTTAACAAACTTATGTGGTTTATCATCTTGTTTATTTTAGTTTTAATTATCATATCAATATTTTTCTCGATTAAGCTTTCAAAATCTATTTTAAAACCAGTTGATATGGTACGATCAAATATGAATAAAATTGCTCATGGTAAGTTTGTAAAAAATATAGATAAGACAAATTATAAAGAACTCGATATTTTGGTATCAAACTTTCTTCTTATGCAAAATAAAATCAACGATAGAGAACAGATGCTTAAGACTTTCAATGATCAACTTGAACAAAAAGTAGAAGAAAAAACAAAACAATTGTCACAAACAAATGAGGAACTTCAAGAGAGTAAATATAATCTTCAAATTTTAAATGAAAATCTCGAAAGTAAAATTATCGATGAAGTGAAAAAAAATACTGATAAAGAAAAACTATTGGCTCAACAATCAAAAATGGCATCTATGGGAGAGATGTTAGAAAACATTGCTCATCAGTGGAGACAGCCTTTAAGTGTCATTAGTACTGCATCTAGTGGTATTAAAATACAAAAAGAGTTTGGTCTTTCTTCAGAAGAAAAAGAGATGAAAATACTTGATACAATAACAACAACGGCAGAACACTTATCTAAAACTATTGATGACTTTAGAGATTTCTTTAAGACAAACAAAGAGAAAAATATATATAACATTACAAAGTCTTACCAAAAAACAATAAATATACTTGAATCAAAATTTAAAAATAAAAATATAGAGATTATTGAAAATATAGAAGATATAGATATTTATGGACTTGAGGGTGAATTTATACAAGTTATGATGAATATTTTGAACAATGCTAGAGATATTTTGGATGATAAAGAATACAGAAAATTAATATTTATAGATATTGTAAAAAATGACAACAATGCTATATTTACAGTAAAAGACAATGGTGGAGGGATACCTGAACATATTATAAACAAAATATTTGATCCATACTTTACGACCAAACATCAATCACAAGGTACAGGTATTGGGCTATACATGAGTGAAGAGAAGGTATGTAAACATATGAATGGTTCACTTGAAGTTCAAAATGTAAAACTTACTTATGACAACATAGACTATAAAGGTGCTTGTTTTACCATCACTTTACCTTTAACGACAAATAAGGGATAAACCTTATTCGTCTTTTAGTTTAAATGATAAAACAAAAGCAATACAAAGCAATACAATTGTAAAACTATATAAAATCGTATAATTTGTCAAACTCAATAACAATCCCCCAAATATAGAAAAAAACATTCCAAAAGATACAATATTTGTTTGAAGTGCACTGTAAACTGGTCGTTTATCCTCTGGTGCTAAAATCAATAGTAAATTTCCTGACGCTATTCTATTTCCATCCATTGCAGTTCCTATTAAAAAGAATAAAAACATATATCCATACAAATGAGAATTAAAAAAAGCAATAGCAATAGCAAAAATTGTAGTAGCAATTGTTATTTGAGATATAAGTCTATTTAAGCCTTTTGCACTTAATTTTCCCCATAAAATATTACTCACCATAGAACCTACCATTTGTGCTGTTATAAGTAATCCTATAGTAGCTCCTGTAAGTTCTATCTTTGTTTGAGCATCTACAATAATAAAAGGTAATGCAAAAAGATATGAGTAAGCAAGTAAAAAAGTACTTACTTGAACTTTTAATTGACTATCTGATTGCAACGTAGCATAAGCATTTTTCAAAAATTGTTTAAAAGACTTCTCTTTGATCGCAACTTTTTGCTTGATTGGTTCAGCAACACTTCCAATTGCCATATATCCAAATCCCATTAAAAATGCAGATGATACAAACAATATACCAAAGCTAAAAGGTGCTTCATAATTTGCTAAAATATACCCAGCAACTGTTCCACTTATAATTGCAGCAAAAGCAGACCAAAACTGTCGTATAGACATCGTTTTTCCACGAAATTTGTGTGAAAAAATCTTTGCAACAATCTCTCTAAAATAGATAGCTCCAAATCCAGCTGAAAAAGAAAAGATAAAAAGACCAATTCCTATACACCATAATGTCAATGTGGGAGAACTTTCCCCAAAACTTAGAATTGAAACACCAATTAAAAACCAAGAAAGAAACCTAACACCCATCACACGTCTTAGGTATGGTAACATTTTAGGATAAGACTGAGCATGAAAAGCGGCATAAAGCTGAACGATAATCGCTCCACCTCTTAGAAGTGATGAAAAAAATCCAATTAAAATTGCCCCTCCCCCAAAGTGACTAATAATAAGTGGTAAAATTGTATGAGGTTCGGCAATAGTAGTACCAATGGATAAGAAAAATCCATGAAGTACGTTTTTAATATGGTCAGATTTTTTATCGGCTGGTTTATTCATTTAGTATATATTTCCTATGTAAAATTTACGCCATTATATAGTCTTTTACTTTATAAACTATCAATATACTATTTGATACAATTAATTAAAGATTAAGATGAATAGGAGAACCACATTATGATGTCAGTTATTGCTTTGGCTTTAGTAGATTCTTTGGCTAAATATATTTTTACTAAAACTTTAAATAGTATGGATAAGGTTGAAATTGGTGGTGCTCCTACTTGGTACTTACAAGAGATGGATGATGAGATGTGTACTTTTACTCACTCTAAAGGTGGTTTTGATTCTATTGAAATTGCAAAAGATAAGTCAACTATAAAAATGACTAAGAAAATAGATAATATCATTGATATTGTAATCTATGACAATACTAAAAAAATCACAAATCAAAAAGAAAAAAAGCTTGTAGAGTTATGGAATACAGACCCCAAGCTTAATTTATTTGTTCTTAAAAACATAAACTATAGTAAAGTAGTTTATGAAGATGAGATAGATACAACATTTGTAAGAGCTTGTATACCAAATAAAACGGTTATGGATTATCAAACACAAAGACTACAAGATATAAAAAAGTCTCTTTTAAACTATAAAAAAGACTCAGCAATTAATGAGATGGAAGAGTCTTTAAAAGAAACAAAGTAATTCACATAAGAGGATAAAATAATGAATAAATTTAAAATACTAGGGGCTTTACTTGCTAGTAGTATTGCACTAAATGCTATAACATTAACAGCACAAGGTTATGGAAACAATGAGAAAGAATCAAACAAAGAAGCACTTTCTAGTTTATCTGGACAAATCTCAGTTGATGTAAAAAGTGATTTTAAAACTTATACTTCTGTTATCGCTGGTGATTTTAAAAAAAGTAAAGAAAAATTAGTACAGATTTCATCATCTTTACCTATAAAAGGTGCTACATTTCAAAGTATTTTAAAAGATGACATGATAGTAACTACGGCTAAATTATCATCAAGAACTGCAATCAATGTATACAAAATGGAGATAGATAGACTCTATAGAAATATATCAAATAGTCAAGATGAATTAAAGTTTACAAATGACGGTGATATAAGATATAAAATATACTTACAACTTTTAAAAGATATAGAAAACTTTAACAAACACAAAATTGTAGCAACAATGCTAGAAGCCAAAAATTTACCATCAATAATTATCACTATCTCAGATGTAAAAAAAGAGATTTTAAAACTTGAAAACAAGCTTCCAAGTATCAAACTTGCAAGTAACTTCTTAACAAAAGGTGTAAAAGAAAAAAATATCTATATAAGTGCTATTAAACCAAGTGGTTCAACACAAGTTACTCAGTTTGCAAAAATACTAAAAGATACCATGTCAAACTCTTTAAAAACTGTAAAACTATCAAACAATGCAAAATACTTCTTAAGAGGAAACTATGAGATACTAAAAGATAGTATATTTATCACAACAAATTTAAGTGATCAATACAACAATATCATCTCTACAAAAACGGTAACACTTGACAAAAGTGCCTACGAAAATACAAAATATAAACCTACAACAATCTCATTTGATGAATCTTTAAACAGCGGATTTATAAAATCTGGTAAATTATCTGTTGATATTGGCTTTAAGGGATACAACAGAAGTAATGGAATTGATTTAGTTGAGGGAGATAGTGTTGATTTTGTTGTAAAAACAAATAAACCTATGTGTTATTTTCTTGTAGGTCATATCTTAAATAATAATTTCTCTTATGTTTTACCAATAGGAAGTGACAACTCTCCATATATAAATAAAATCACAGGAAGTGATGTAAATCAAAACATTGTTATCTATGAAGGTGCTGTTATGGAAGCACCCTTTGGAAGTGAAAATTTACAAATATATTCAAGTACTTTAAGCAAAGATGGAAGTTGTTCTCTGACTCCTCCTCCTTGTAATGAGAATAATGATGGATACTGTGTCATTGAGGGAAAACCAAATCAAGTTGTAAAAAATACACGAGGATTTTCATTAAAGAAAAAAAGAAAAATTGAAAAAACAGAAAATAGCATTAGTTACACAAGTTTTCCTAAAAATATACAAGAAGAGAAAGAGGAACTAGCAACTGCAAGAGGTATGGATCTTCAAGGGACAAACTCTGTAGCACAAGCTTCAAGTCAAGAGTTTATGACAATAGATGTACTTTATGGAACAAACAGAGGAACATCAGGATATAAAGAACCAAATAAGTTTTATGGAAAATCCCTTTCAAATAAACTATACTATGGACTGTGTAAAGTATCTTTACCAATTACTCATAAAGTAGGAGAGATAGAAAGACCTGATTGGTTTAAATTTGAGTTCAAAGAAGACCCTAGAAAACATGTAATGATACAAACATTGCAAGAGATGTCACAAGTAAGTTTCAATGACTATATGAAACAATCATTTACTAAAATGGGAAAAAAAGATGTGCTTATTTTTATACATGGATTTAGTAACAAATTTGATGAAGCAGTAAGAAAAGCGGGACAAATTGCTTATGATTTGGATTTTCCAGGTATCGCTATGACATACTCTTGGCCATCACAAGGTGCATTTTCTGTTTCAAACTATAACAAAGATGAAAAGTATGCAGCTTATTCTGTAAAATATTTAAAAGCATTTTTACTAAATGTAATTAAAAATTCAAAAGGTCATAAGATAAATATCATAGCTCATAGTATGGGGAATCGTGTTTTAGTAAATGCTGTAGCAGATATACAAAAATCAGCAAAAGGTAGAATATTTAACCAAATTATTCTAGCTGCTCCAGATGTAAATGCAAATATTTTTAAAAAAGAGATTCTACCAAAAATGCAAGGAAAAGCAAATAAAATCACATTATATGCATCTTCGGGAGACAATGCACTTAAAGCATCAAGACATCTTCATCAACAATCTCGATTAGGGGAATCGGGTGAGTTTTTAACAGTAGCAAAGGGTATGGATACAATTGATTCAACAGGAGTAGACCCAAGCACTATGGGACATTCTTACTTTTCATCAACAAAAACATTACTTCAAGATATGAAAAATCTTATGTTAAAAAATACACCTCCATCAAATAGAAACCTTAAAACAGTGGAAGAGGAACAACAAAGTTATTGGGAAATGATATTTGAAAAGATTGTTGGAAAATAAAATGATAAAATCACTTTTTATCATTTTATTGTTACTTGGAGTAAACTATTCTAGTGCTAATTCAAAAGTTAGTACTAGAAGTATAAAATGGTATGGAGACTATGAAAAAGCACTTTTATTAGCAAAAAAACAAAATAAACCTATAATGCTTTTTATAAGAAAGAAGAACTGTAGTGAATGTAAAAAAATGATCACTTCAACATTTCTAAATCAAGATTACATAAAAATGATAAATGAAAAATATATATCAATAATAGTTACATATGAGGGGAAAAATGACTACCCCATAGAGATATTTTATACTAGAAATTTTCCTGCTACATTTTTCATAAGATCAGAAGACCAATCATTCTTATTTGATCCAATTATAGGTTATATTGAGGCAGAAAAGTTCAAAGAAATTATCACTCAATAAATTATAACAAATAACAAGGTATATACATGACAAGAAGAATTTTTATGCTATTTGGTTTTTATGCACTTACTAGACCACTTAGTGCAAAAAAAACTAAAATAACACATTGGAATATCATCAATGCAACATTGAATCATCTTTTTCCAAAATCACAAAACTTTGCAAATGCAAGTCAATTAAACTTATTAAACTTTTTTAAACTCAATTCTACAAGTAAATATTTTGATAAAGTAGATTTAGTGCTATTTATAAATGGTTCAAAAGCATTATATAAAATGGATAAAAACTATTTAAACTTGTCAAAGAGTCACAGAGAAAAACTTTTAAGAGAATTTGAACAAACAAATTTAGGACAAAATTGGCTCTCAACTTTGATGTATTATGGATTTGAGGCGATGCTTAGCGACCCGATTTATGGAGCAAACCATGATATGCAAGGATGGAATGCTTTGAATCATAACCCAGGTATCCCCAGACCAACAAAAATATATGGAAAAAACAATGTATGATATATGTATAATAGGAAGTGGTGCAGGTGCAGGCCCTATAGCTTACGAATTAAGTAAAGCAGGAAAAAAAGTTCTTATACTTGAAAAAGGTGAGCATTACAAAAGAGAAGACCTCAACAAAGATGAGATAGCTTTCAATAGAAGAAGTATCGTCACACCATCACTAAAAGATGAATATCATGTAATAGAGGAGCTTATTGATGGGCAATGGGAAAGTACATCTACAAAAGACTCAAACTGGGATTTTTGGAATGGTAGTTTAGTAGGTGGTAGTTCCAACTTTATGAGTGGTTTTTTTCATAGATTAGAAAAAGAAGATTTTAAACAAAAATCTACATTTAAACATATTGATGGTGCAAATATTGAAGACTGGCCAATTAGCTTTAATGAATTTAGACCTTATTATGATAAAGTTCAAAAAATTATTGGTGTTACAACAAATACAAAGGAGCATCCTATCTCATCATTATTTGATGATGCATCAAAAAGCCTAAACTTCAAATCTTCAGTAACTCCACGTGCAGTCTTATCTCAAGATAAAGATGATAGAAATGCTTGTTATTATTCAAACTATTGTGGAAGTTATGGTTGTAGTAGTGGGGCAAAAGGAAGTTCTAGAGAAGCATTACTCAATCCTGCACTTAAAACTGGAAATTTAACTATCATCGCAAACGCGTATGTGACAAAACTGATCTCACAAAATAAGAAAGTTACAAAAGCAAGATATATAGATAAAACAACAAACAAAACAAAAGAGGTCAAAGCAAAGATATTCGTAATTGCAGGGCAAGCAATAGAGAGTAGTAGACTACTGCTCAATTCTGCAAACAAAGAGTTTCCAAATGGTTTAGCAAACAATTCAAATCAAGTTGGTAAAAATCTTTTATTTAGTGGAGGAGGAATAGTCACAGGTGAATTTGATGGAAGTAAAAATATATCATTAGATGATCTCAAAGTTGAGGGGCTATTTGTCAATAGAGTTTTAAGAGATTGGTATATTTTAGATAAAGATACAAAAGGTGGAATCATAGAAGCACTTATGGAACATGCAAATCCAATACGAAAAGCCAATTCACAAAAATGGGGAGAAGATGATAATTTAGTTTGGGGAGAGGATTTATATCAAAAGCTTGATTATAAATTCAATAAATCAAGAAGATTAGACTTAGAGATTTTTAATGATTGGTTACCAAATGATGATTGTTTTGTAAGCATTGATAAAAATATAAAAGATAAATATGGTATACCAGTAGCAAAAATAAGAATTGGTGCCCACCCTCAAAATGAAAAAATAGGAGAACTACTAGCACAAAAATCTATAAAACTTCTAAATAAAATGGGCGCAAAAAATATTAGTAGTAATATTTCACCGTATCCTCCACAAAACCTACAAGCAGGAGGTTGTCGATTTGGAGATGATCCAAAAACATCTGTTTTAGACAAGAACTGTAAAACACACGAACTAGACAATCTATATGTAAGTGATGGTAGTTTTATGCCTACAGGAGGAAGTGTACCCTATACTTATACTATATATGCCAACTCTTTTAGAATTGCAGATTATATTAAAACTATAATATAAAAATATTAAATTAAGTTTTTATTAATATATTCAATATATACTAATATTAAGATTATATTTTAAAGGATTTCTATGAAACTTTATGCTCCTTGGGAAAAAGCTTTTAATAAAATATCAACTCCATTTGAACATTTTTTACATGCTCAAACTACTACGGGTATGGTATTGATGGTTATGACTATTTTAGCTTTATTACTTGCAAATACACCTCTTATGGATTCTTATTTTCATTTCTTTCATACAACAATTGATTTAAATGTTGGTTCATGGAAATTATCTCATTCTATACATCACTGGATAAATGATGGACTAATGGCTATTTTCTTTTTTGTTATTGGACTAGAGATAAAAAGAGAAGTTCTTGCGGGGGAACTCATTGATATAAAAGCGGCTATGTTACCTATATTAGCGGCCATTGGTGGTATGGTTTTTCCTGCACTTATATATTTATCTTTTAATATAGAAACACAAGGCGCTAATGGATGGGGAATCCCAATGGCTACAGATATTGCTTTTGCAATTAGTGCATTGGTTTTATTAGGAAAAAGAGTTCCTACTGCACTAGTGACTTTTTTAGTTGCACTTGCTATTGTTGATGATTTGGGTGCTGTTTTGGTTATTGCTATATTTTATACAGAACAAATACATATACTTCCATTAGCCTTAGCTGGTATCTCTTTTTTAATACTAG
>Ga0193954_1000364_pt1 | contig 26910 bp, 15 predicted proteins | sample BB_5_MG_FD_140340 | JGI IMG/M metagenome (GOLD analysis project Ga0193954, IMG submission 140340) | Microbial mat bacterial communities from the Broadkill River, Lewes, Delaware, United States - BB_5_MG | ecosystem: Environmental > Aquatic > Freshwater > River > Microbial mats | place: USA...
GCAGCCCAAACAAGGTCCACAGCCCCTTGTGATAACGAGCGCGCGCTCCGAGATCGAGCCCGATACGCGTCTTGGCCAGCTCGCGGGCTCCGCGCAGGTGCAGTTGCCACTTGAGCCGTTGGCTCCGGAGTACGCGTCCGCACTCGCCGGTGCCCTGTTGGGGGCAAATCACGAAAGGCGTGTTGCGCAGATCGTCGCTGAGGCCAAGGGGCACGCGCTCTTCATTCGTGAGATGGCCCGGCTTGAATTGCCGCAGGACGACGCTGCGCACATCACGCTGGCGGGCATGCTTGAAGAGCGCATCCAGCAGCAGAACGAGGCGTCGCAGGACTTGCTTCGGGTCCTGGCGGTATCTGGCGGCCCGACGGCGCTCAACGTGCTCCTGGCGGCCTGTGGCGCGCGATACAAGGCAGTGGACGCGCTTGAAGACCAGCGGCTGGTGCGGATGATGAGCACGGATGGCACTCGGGTGATGGATACGACCGAGGACACCGTGCGCGAGGTCGTCATGTCGGGCCTGGAGCCGAAGCCTTTGGGCCGTCTGCACATGGCGTTGGCGGAGGCGCTGGTAGAGCATCAGCCGGACGCGCATGAGCAAACCGCCTTGCACTTTGATGGCGGTGGCGCACCCTCTCGAGCCCGCGACCATGCGCTACGCGCCGCGCAAGAGGCCGAAGGGGCCTTGGCTTTTGATGGTGCGGCGCGCATGTATCAGATCGCGCTGAAAGACCCCACGATGCCCGTGGCGCAGCGTGCCTCCGTCTTGCAGAACCTAGGCCAGGCCTATTCGAATGCGGGCCGGTGCGGCGCCTCCGGTGAAGCCTACTTGGCGGCCTCCGAGCACGCCGAGGGTGTCTTGAGCCTAGACTATCGACGCCAAGCCGCAGAGCAGTTCCTATTTGCTGGGTATGTTGATCGAGGCACCGCCGTCGCACTACCACTTACGAAGGAGCTCGGGCTGCTCTACCCGGACTCAACGGCCTCCGCGATAGTCGCCACGGTGGGCTCGCGGTTGCGCCTGCACCTGCGAAGCCGGATGCCCAAGTTAGGGACTCGTCAAGCCGAATCGAGCCCGCTGGAATTGCTTCGAATCGACACCTGCTGGTCTCTGTCCTGTAGTCTTGCCCTTGCGGATACCCTCGTGAGTGCAAGCTTTTCGGCCCGGTGTCTTGAGCTTGCGCTCGCCGCGGGGGAGCCGCATCGCTTGGCCTCCATTCTGTGCGTCAATGCGGTGCACTTGGCGGCGGCGAAGGGCCCCCAGCACGAGAAAGCTCTCGAAATGTATGCTCAGGCAGAGGCCGCCGCACAACTATCCGGCGATGCGAGAGCGATGGGAGGCATACTTTTGTGCCAGTCGGCTCGAGCCCACATTGGCGGGGAGCATGAGGCGGCCCTGCGCTTTGGCAATGAAGGCCACAAGCTCCTTACGGACCAAACAACCGGGGGGCCCTGGGAGCGCTCCTTAGTTGAGGGCTTTATTGTCTGGTCCTTATTCTATCTCGGGCGTCTGCGGGATCTGCGGGCTCAGACGGATCGCTTCATGGAGGTCGCGAAGGCCCACGGGAACGTCTATGTGGCGAACTCCCTGCGCGCACCCTGGGGTGTGATCTTATGGCTCGCCCAAGATGATTTGCTGGGGGCGCGCCGTGAGCTGAGGGAGGCGCTGGAGGGCGCGTCCCAGGCTCGGTACACGGTGCAAACGATGCGTGCACTCTTCGCACGCGCCATGATCGACCTCTATGCCGGACAGGAAGACGAAGGGCTTGAGGCCATGCAGGCCGAGTGGAAGATGCTCCGGCGGGCCGGCATTCTGCGTCTCGGCCTGTTCCGGAAGCAGCTGTCGATGTTCCGGGCCACGATGGAGCTCGCCGTCGGAGTAAAGGGACATGCCAAGAACCTGCTGACTGCGTTGAAGTATGCGGACATGGCGGACGGAACAAAGCTGAGGGGAGCGCGAGCCTGGGCCGAACTTGTGCGCGGTCTGGTCTACTGGGCACGCGGCAAGCGCCAAAGCGCTGAGCGGATGTTGCAGTCGAGCCTCGAGGACCTGGAGTCGAAAGACCTGCATCTCATCGCGGCCTGCGCCCGCTATCGGCTCGGAGAGCTCATGGGCGGCGATGAGGGTGCGGCGCTGCGTACAAAGAGTCTGGCCTACTTCGAATCCGAGGGCGTTGTGCAGCCTCTCAAGGTGATTCGCATTTTTGCGCCGGCGGTGCGCAGCGACGAAGAGACCGTGTAGTCTCCGCGTCACCATGGACGTGAACGCGCGACCGAACCGCACCGCCCTGCTCGCCGGGGCGACCGGCGCCGTGGGCCGTGCGCTGCTGGAGCTGCTGCTGCAGGACCCTGGCTACGGACGGGTCGTGGTCCTGGCCCGAAGGCCCACAGAGCGGCAGCACGACAAGCTAGACTGGCGGGTGATTGACTTCGATCAGCTCGAGGAGGGCGTCGCTGGCATCGAGGTGCACGATGTCTTCTGCACCTTGGGCACCACGATGAAGCAGGCAGGCTCAAAGCAGGCCTTTCGGAACGTGGACTTCGACTATGTGCTCGCGCTCGCACGAGCCGGTCGGGCCGTGGGCGCTCAGTGCTTTGTACTCAATAGTTCCGTGGGCGCGGATCCCAAGGGTTCGAGCTTCTACCTGCGGGTGAAGGGTGAGGCGGAGGTCGCGGTAGGGGCTTTGGGCTATGCATCAGTGAGTTGGGTGCGGCCCAGCCTATTGTTGGCGGAGCGGAAAGAACGTCGCTGGGGCGAGGAGGCCGCCGCTGCCGTGCTGCCGGCCCTGTCGGGGCTGCTGCGGGGAGGACTGACGCGCTATCGGCCTGTGCCTGCGCAGACCGTGGCTAGAGTTATGGTCGGTGCGGCGCACGCCCATCGCCCGGGCGCTCACGCGGTCGAGTGGGCCGACTTTGATTCTCTTGCGGACGAATGACCGAGCTATGCCGTGTACTTATCATGTGGCAGACAGAGTGGTGGTTCCCACCAATGAGTCATGGCGCCGCGAGGGCACCGAGCCGGTGGGCGGCATCGACGGTCTCATACAGGTGCTCGTACAGCCGCCGGTAGAATTCCTCAGGGCGGTCAAGATAGTAGTCTTGGGCCTCTTGGGCCTGTTGCAGTAGGTGGCAGGCGGGGCCTTGGTGCGCCCATACGCCCCTCCACTCGGCGCCATCATCGTCGACAAAGGAACATAGCTCAGTGGGGGTGTACAAGCTCCAATCAATTGCCTGGTCGTCCACGCCGACTTTGTAGAAGTCTAGTCTCCGGTGCGGAGTCATCACCTGAGTGAGGAAGACCGCCATCTGCACGTGGTTATAGTCCAGGTTAATAGAGAGGACCGCGTTTCGACCCTCCTGGCAGGCCGCGGAGGTTGCAGCGCCTGTGGTGAGCTCCACAAGTTTCGGCGCGGTGAGTTCCGCACACCAGCGCGATCCGACGGCGGCGGCATCCGTGCTGCCGAGAAAGTAGGGATTGGAAGCGATGAGCCGATCGTAGAGGCCGGAAACCTCCGGCACGACATCGACGAGCCCAACGTTGGCCGCCGGCTCCTCATAGCCACTGGGGAAGCTGATAATCATGCCCCACAGCGCGTTGGCTTGATCAATAGTGGCGCCGACGCGTACCCAGGCCGAGTCCATTGCAGGGCGAGTGAGCCCATAGTCTCTGCCCAAACCGTCGAGCACCTCGACCTGCCCCTGGGACACTGCAATCGGGTCGTCTACGGGCAGGTTGGGATCACAGAGATCACCTGCGAAGGCCGCGGGCACCAACCACTCGGGATCCCCGCCGGGCACCGCGCAGTGCCGCCCGGGCCGGGGTAGGGCGATGACTTCGGCGCCAAAGTTGGCCGCGATGCGGGCGGCTACGCTGAGATCTAGGCCGCGAACGCTGTTGGCGAAGGCGGGGTCGCTGGAGACGGCGGCCGCAAACTCTTGAGCGGCGAGGGAACCGCGCCACAGGACATCTAACGCAGGCCGGCTTGCGACTACCCCGGAAGGCCGGTGGTCCACGTGCAGCTCGGTATGGGTGAGCGGGTAGTGCGCCAGCCAACGTCCGTAGGCGTGGGCGACCGAGGCTTGGGCGCTCTGCCCCCAGTCATCAATGGCGCAGTCGACGCTGGGCCCCGACATCGCAGCCTCGATGCTGCACCAGGATAGCGGGCTTTGGGGGTCCGCTCCGAGGTACAAGGCGCTGAGCGCGGCGGTCTCGTAGGGCCCTAGGCTCAGGGCCTCATGTTGATGCTCCGCGGGCAGCAGGTCGAGCACTGCGTAGTCATCGTTGCTGGAGCCCGCCGGGTTATCTGCGAGGCCCATGGCTTTTAGTAGGCCATGCAGCAGGCGATGTTGCAGCAAGCCGTGTTGCACAATACGTGCGGCATCCTCGGGCGGAGCGCTGAGCGTGGAGGCCGTCAGCCCATGGCCCGGATGCTGCCATCGGCCCAAGAAGCTATGGCCTGAGCGCATCCACTGGGCGGCATCCTGGCGTGGGCGGGCCGCCAGCATATGAACAACGCGGGTATCCAACTCCGCGAGGGTGCGTTGATTCGGGGACAGGGCCTCTCCTCTCCACGGTGGGTCTTGGGCCAGCGCTGCGTAGGCAAGATCGTCTGCGATGTGCAACAGCTGAGCGGCCCGCGCCTGCGCGGCCGCAGACGTTAGGGCCAGCGGTGTGCGGGGCTCATCGACGCGGGCCACACTAAGTGGCGTTCGTCCCGAGTCTTGCAACAGAGCCTGCGTGCGCGCGGCGGCGATGGATAATAAGGGTTCGAAGCCTGGGTGGGCTGCGGCGATGCGAACCCGGTCCGCAATGTGCTCGAGGTCGTTGAAGTCTAGGTAGAGATCAGCGGCCACGATCTCGGCCGTCTGTGGGTCGACTGCGGTCGCCGCATAGGTTCCCCAGCCCGTTCGCTCGCCACCCGAGGTGAGGGTGATCGTATTGAATCGCAGCCCCCCGGGGCGTTGCCACTGAAACTCATCGGGGAAGAGGCGTTGCAGGGCGTCACACTGCTCTGAGAGTGGTCCGGATACTGCGCTCGCCTCCGTTCGTGCCAGGACCGCTTGGACCTCCTCTGGATTGCATTGATTCTCGAGGATTTCGAAATCTGGCAGTACGGAGCGGATAGTCTGCGCTGCGGCCTGCGCAGCCTCCACTAGGTGCGCCGGGGCCTCCGGGGGTAGATAGTAGGTGGGTACAGCCGCAGCGCGGGTCGCGTAGCCGTTTCGAGTATTCACTGCGAAGGCTCCGCTGTGCTCTTGACCCTCGAGGTCGAGGTGGCGCACGGGGCTCAATGCCTGGCGTAGGCGCGCTCGGTAGGTACAGGGCACGTCGCGACCGAGGGCCTGCTCGGCGCTCGCGCAGGTCGCGGGGTCTACAGTGAGGCCACCAAGTTCAGTGAGTTCGACTCCGGAGCCGGTCCACGTGAGCCCAGGCGCTCCGGAGGGTTCGAAGGCTGCGCTGGCCTCAAGGGGCAAGGTAACTTGCCGTGCGGCGGCCTGGGTTTGCCAATCCACGTCGAGGTAGCGGCCCTGCGCGGTGGGCTGCTCCTGCACCGCACCGCTTGTGCAGACTAGGTCCAGACGCCGGCGGATCGGCCAGCTCGCGACGGAGTCTCCGCCCACCACTACGTGCAGGCGCTGCTCGAGGATCTCCAAGGTACCGCGCTGCAGGCTGCCCTGCCCATCGAAGGCGCCCGCCCGGAGCAAGGTCACTCGGTAGTGCCATGGGCCCGATAAGGTCTCGGAGTCGATGTAGTGAGGGGTGGGGCAGCGCCCCCGAAGGTCCTGGAGAGCTTCTGTGGCGCAGCCCCAGAGGCTAACGAGAACGCTGATACAGGCGATGCGATGCATGTCACTACAGGGTGCTCGGGCGCGGACCGGCGTGTTGGCTAAGAACCGTCGGCCAGACAGCAAGAACGGCGGGCCGGCCTCGAAACTTCGGACCGAGCCGCCAAAAATGGTCCTGGCTTCGATCAGTCCACCTGACGGCCGGGTCATTGCCAGGCGGACGCCCCGGTGATTCGATAACAATTGTGAGTGAGCCTGCCGACTCCGACGCGCCGGTCCCAAGCGATCCCATGCGGGCCTCAAGCTGGCACGGTCAGCCGAACGTGTGCGGCTCGTGCATCGCCTGGCGCCCTGAGGATCCTCGCGAGGGCGAGACGGTGGCCGCGGGCAGCTGCCGGTTGCGTAACGAGCTGAGGCGGGTGCCCGCGACCCTGCGCAAGTGCGACCTGTACAAACCGCGCGGCAAGTTTGTGTATACGCCGAGCAAGCCCAAGCCAGAGCGCCGCCGCAAGAAGGCGGCCACGGTGCGCATCATGAAGCGCGACGAGACCTCCGGTGAGCTGGTGACCACCCAAGCTCCGGCCCCGATCCGGCGCGGTGAGCCTCGAAGCCGCCCCGAGGTGCCCCGCACCGTCGACGTGGGCACCGATGACCGCTCGATCATGCGCGGCGTGCTCACCGAGGTGCTCAAGAGCGACAACCTGCACACGGGACGCTCTATGCAGGGCCGCTTCGAGGGCGGCACCGTCAGCGTGGTGCGTGGCAGCGGCAAGACGAGCAAGCAGGTCTCCAGCGAGCGCTTCTTCGGCATGCTGGAGGACTTTAGAGGCGCCCTAGAGGCCCTGGAAGACCAGCTGGTGGCCAAGGACGCGCTGCTCGATCAGTTCACCGAGCTGCGCAAGGGCGTGCGCGCTATTCGGGGCACGATGACGACCTTCAACATCCTGTATGAGGACCGTGCCGACTACTTCAGCGGCAAGGAGTGAGCTGCATCGAAGCCGGTCGAGCGTGACCCCGCGCATACCCGCAGGTCAGCTCGGTGCGGTTGTCGTTGACTGTAAGCAGGCGGGGGACGACAACGCCAGACGCCCGTGATCCCGCGCGAGAAAGACAATATCGTCTACATCGACTCGGACAGTGCTCCCCGCATCATTCATAGCGGAGAGGACTTCCTGTACGAGCATCTGCCGATCGGCACACGGGTCATCTACCCGAACCCGCCGATCAAAGGGCTGCCGCATCCCGACGCGGCGATCCGGTACGCGCTCAATCATCCAGAGGAGATGGAGCCTCTCTACGCCCAGCTTGAGCCGGGCATGAAGATCACCATCGTCATGGACGACATCTCCCTGCCGCTTCCGATGATGAAGCTGCCGGATGTGCGCCAGCGGGTGATTCAGATTCTCCTGCAGATCCTCGGTGATCACGGCGTGGACGATGTGCGCCTGCTCATCGCCAACGCGCTGCACCGCCGCATGACGCCGAACGAGATGAAGCGCATGGTGGGTAAGAAGATCTTCGAGGAGTTCTACCCCAAGCGCTTCATTAATCACGACGCCGAGGACCCGGACGCCATCGTCACCCTGGGTGAGACCGAGATCGGTGAGGTCGTGAAGACCCACCGATGGTGCGCGGAAGCCGACCTCACGATCTACGTGAACATCAACTTGGTCCCCATGGATGGCGGACACAAGTCGATGGGTATCGGCACCACGGACTATAAGGGCCTGCGCGCCCACCATAATCCCAAGACCATGCTCGAAGTGGACTCCTATATGGATCCAGACAACTCCGAGTTGGCCAATAGCGGTAACCGCATCGGCAAGGTGCTGGACGAGCACATCAAGGTCTTTCACATCGAGACCGCGCTGAATAACCGCATGTATGACCGCTCGATGGAGTTTCTCGGCAAGAACGAGGATGACTTCACCGAGGTGGATCGGCTGGCCTTTCAGGCCCTGCGCTGGACCCTGAAGAAGGTTCCGCGCAACGCCAAGCGGGACATCTTCATGAAGGTGCCCTCGCCCTACGATATTATTGCGGTGCACGCCGGTAAGACCGAGCCCGTGCACAAGAAGATTCTTGAGAAGAACTTCGAGCAATACTGTGTGCCGGTGAAGGGTCAGGCCGACGTCTCGATCGTCGGGATCCCATTCATCAGCCCCTACAACGCCAACTCTGTCTTGAACCCCCTGCTCGTGCAGGTGATGGCGCTGGGATACTTGTACAACATGTATCGCATGAACCCGCTGTTGAAGGACGGCGGGGTCATGATCGTGACCCACCCGCTGCATGACGACTTCGATCAGCGCTTTCACCCCAGCTACATTGAGTTCTTTCACCGCTGCCTGCCCGAGACCCGCGATAGTTTCGAGTTGCACAAGCGCTTCGAAAAAGAGTTCGCGACGAACCCCAGCTACATTGAGATGTACCGGCGCGGGAACGCCTTCCACGGCGCGCACCCCTTCTACATGTGGTACTGGGGCGACCGCGGCCGTAGCCGGGTCGGCAAGGTCATTTGCGTGGGCGGCAACGCACACACCGCCCGCATCTTGGGCTGGGAGACAGCGCGCACCCTCACCGACGCCATCGAGCGCGCGAAGGACCTCACCAAGCCCAACCCTCAGATCACCATGGCGAAGGTCGCGCCCATCATGATGACCGACGTCAGCCTCTAAGACGCCCCTTCATTGAATGCACCGCCGGCCTGAGTCGTCTCGCGGCTCATGGCTAGCCTCGCGCCCCTGAGTCTGGGCCTGTGGGCTGCCGCGTCCTCGACCGCGGCTCCCGGGCTGCAACTCGCGGTGATCGTCGACAGCTCGGTCCTTGACGCGACGGGTACCTTGCAGCCCGCGCTTCTAGGGGAGCTCGCCGCGGTGCAAAAGAGCCTGGAGTCAGCCCCTGATGGCCACGAGATCGCTGCCGTGCACTGTGCTGCGGGGCGTGATGGTGCGTCCTCCCGTATTGCCGCCGACTTTGGTGCAGCCACCTCGCAAGGTAGCTTGCTGAATCATGTTGCGAGCGGGGGCTCAGCGGCCCGAGGATGCCGTGTCAACGCAGATACGATCAGCGCGGCGGTGCTCGGCCTGTCGTGGAGGCCCGCAGCCCAGCGTCGGGTGCTCATCATCACCCGGGAGTCCGCGGCTGTGCCCGCGGGCAAGAGGACCTTCGAAGAGGTCACCTCGGACGCGGAGCATCAGGGCATCGTGTTGCATGCGCTCAGCCTCTGCTCGGACTCCGGGGAACAGGCCTTGTCGAAACTGATGCGGGGCCTCAGGGCGTTCATGGGCGTTCCTACGGCGGACCATAACAGTGTGGTGAGCCACATGAGGCAAGGGGCCTTGCGCACCGGCGGCAGCTATCATGTGAGCGTGCAGGTGCCGAAGATGGCGCAGCCGTGGCCTCCTCGAGCGAAGATCCGCGTCACCTATCGAGGCCGTGACTTGCGGCGGCTGGAGCTGACAGACCTCGAACGCCTGATGAATGAGCCCTCCTCAGAGTGGATGCAAGAAGGATTGCGGCAGGAGATTCGGTACAGAGCGGGCCAGATCACGCCTGAGAAAGAGCGCACCAAGCTGCGGCAGGCGCTGTCGTTGGAGCAGCTCTACGGGCCGCAGATCCGTGGCCGCCAGGATGTGCTCGATGCGCTGGCGTCAGGGCGTCTTCGGCCCGGCGAGGTCACCCAAGTCGCCCTGCCGAAGTTCCTGCGAGGGCACGCGCTTGAACCCCTACTCGACCCTGTCTGGGACTTCGTGCACGCGCGGGCTACTGTGGAGCGCATCATCACGAGCATCGCGGTGGGGCGAGCGAGCGGCGGCACGGTCCCCCCGCTCGCGGGCCTCGCCTTGGGCGAGGCCCTGCTGTCGCCGCCTCGGTGCGCGCCCTCGAAGCGCTAGGAATGAAGGCCGTCACATTGCGAGACTGCCGCTCAACTTGGGCTTGAGATGAGATTCGGTCATCCACCGATTGAAGAGCTGTGATCACCGTCGATTACATGGACGTGGTTGTTCGGTCGACGCGGGCGACGTGGGCCTACGCAGGGGTGGGGGCGCTCTTTGGCGGCCTCTTTCCGATCATCGCCTGGGTGGTGGATAGTGCCTTCCAGGGCTCCGCCGCCAGCATTGAGGGCCTACGCACCCTGCACGCGCTCAATCCCCTTCACTACATCATTGATACCGCGCCCTTTTTTTTGGGAGTCATGGCCGCCCTCGCGGGTCGGAAACAAGACCGGCTGTGGGGGGTCAATCAGGCTCTCAAACAGCACACAGAGCGCCTGGAACACGAGATCGAAGAGCACGAGCGCACGGCCCGCGCGCTCCGCGCAGCCCGCGATGAGGCCAACGCCGCCGCCCTCGCGAAGTCCTCTTTTCTGGCCAACATGAGCCACGAGATCCGCACCCCCATGAACGGGGTCATTGGCATGGCGGGTCTGCTACTCGACGGCCCGTTGGAAGATGAACCTCGGGAGTTCGCTGAGGCTATCCGGCGCTCCGGCGAGAGCTTGCTGACCATCCTCAATGACATCCTCGACTTTTCGAAGATCGAAGCGGGGCGGCTCGAAATGGAGCAAACGGAGTTCGAAATCCGCGAGCTGATCGAGGACATCTGTGACCTGTTGGCGCCCCGCGCCCAAAGCAAAGGCATTCAACTCGCCTACCTGGTGGAACAGGAGGCGGATGGTGCCTTCATCGGTGATCCTGGACGCCTTCGCCAGGTGCTCACCAACCTACTCGGCAATGCCATCAAGTTTACGGACGAGGGTGAAGTCGTGGTCGAGGCCCAATCGCAGCCCGAGGGGCTTCGTCTCTTGGTGCGGGACACTGGGCCCGGCATCAGTGAGGAGGTGGCTCAGCGGATCTTCGAACCCTTTACTCAAGCGGATGCATCGACGACCCGGACGCATGGGGGTACCGGACTGGGGCTGTCGATCAGTCGGCGCTTGGTCGACCTCATGGGAGGCCGTCTGAGCCTAGAAACGCAGGTGGGCCAGGGCACCACTTTCGAAGTTTGTCTTGCACTTCAGGCCGCACCCTTCGTTTCCGCTGATCTTAAGCTCAAGAACTTTTCGGGGGCCCAAGCCCTCGTCGTGGACGACCATCCGATCAATCGCCGAATGCTGGGTGAGTTGCTGCGACGATGGAACTTCCGTGTGACAACCGCGGCCTCCGCTGACGAGGCCGAGGCCATTGTAGGCAAGGACGTGGATTTCGACTTGCTCGTGCTCGACTTCGCGATGCCCGGCCGGGATGGCCTGCAGCTCGCTCGTGATCTCGATACAAATCCACGCTTCGCAGGGGTCCCTCGCATTCTCGTTACTTCGTGGTGCGACCGCGTGCTGGCTGACGAGGAAGCCAACCGCCTTTTCGCCGCGACGCTCAACAAGCCGGTGCGAAAGTCTCTGTTGCTTCGAGCGGCGGCCCGGGCCCTAGGCAAGGACGTGCCTGTCAAGCCCAGCTCTGCGCCGGAATCCGATGCGTCGCAGTTCGAGGGTCGGGTGCTGCTCGTTGAGGACAACCAGGTCAATCAAGCTGTGGCCCGACGCCAGCTGGAACGCCTAGGGTTTGAGGTGGACCTCGCACAAAATGGCCAGGAGGCCGTGGCTGCGGTGCGTCGGCGCGTCTATCGTCTCGTGGTCATGGACTGCCAGATGCCCGTGATGGATGGCTACGAAGCGACACGGCGCATTCGGGCCCTGGCTCAGGGCTCACAGCTGCCGATTCTCGCAATGACAGCCAGTGCGTTGGCTGCTGATAGGGAACGCTGCCTCGCCGCGGGTATGAACGACTACATAGCAAAACCTGTACGTGTGGAGGACCTTCGAGGCTGGCTGTCTTCACATCTGGAGGCTGCATCGGGCCCTCCGTCGGAGAGGCAGGGAAGATGCGAGGGCGCCGCGGCCTCCTAGGTTCGCCCGTACGCAAGTCTTATTGCACATCGGCGACCTCAGTACGCGAGCATTGTCGTGCCCACGTCGGACCAGCCGCCGCCATGTCACCGTTCGCCATCGAAGCCTGCTATAGACCCCATGATGACTCTGCGTGCGGTGACGATCGTCATGGGGCTGCTCATCTCGGTGCCCTGCGCGGCGGGCAACGATGACGAGATTTTGGTGGGCAATGACGCGGCCCTGATGGGCGGCGCGGTGACCGCTGTCGTGAATGATGGCAGCTCCGTCTGGTACAACCCGGCCGGCATCGCGGGGGTGGCCGTCGACACCCTCAACGTCAGCGGCAGCGCTTTCATCCTGCGCAGCCACCGGGTGCCTCGGTTGCTATCGTCCGCCTCTGGCCCCTCCGTGCCGGGCGAGGTCCTGGAGTTTGTCTCCGTTCCCAGCGCGTTGACCTATGTGCGCCCGCTGTCGTCGACGGTTCGTATCGCTCTGGGGGTCTTCGTCACTCAGGCGACAGATCAGACCTTGGAGACTATTCTCGAGCTGCCCAAGGTCTCACCCGAGCTTCCCGTGCCCGGGCGGGTGCTGCTCGCTTTGGATTACTCCGCGCAGACTTATCATGCGGGTCTGTCGGTGGGCTGGAAGGTCCTGCCCAAGCTATGGGTGGGGGCTTCGTTGATGGCCTCCCTCGAGCAGACGGATGGCTCTACGCTGTACTCCGGGGGCACTGTGGACTCCAGTGAGGGCAGCAGCGCGTTGTTCAATCAGTCGCAACTATACAAGACCACAAACCTGGGCTTGTTGGTGAATGCCGGCGCGCAGTGGCAGGTGACCCCGCAGCTGCGCCTCGGCCTGTCGGTCCAGAGCCAGAGTTATGCGGTCTTTAACTCCTTTTCTGCACCCTCGGTGCGGGCCGGGGTGGTATCCACCGAGCAACTATCGGTTTTCAGTTTCGGGGTCGCCGATAGCGAGGGCTCGTCGGTGGGTTTTGAGGCCTACGCGCCGCCGCGCGTTCGTCTTGGTGCCGCGTACACCGGCCGGAAGCTCACGGTCGTGGTCGACGGCGATGTGCGCCCCGGGAATAGGGCTGGCCGCAAGACAAATTACAATGCCCGCGTCGGCGCCCGATACGCGTTCTCTGAGGACATCGCGGTGGGCGCGGGGGCCTTCACGGACCGCAGCCCGGTGCGGCTCACCGATGCCTTCGGCGCCCGGGACATAGACTTCTATGGCGCGACCCTCGGTCTCAACTATGTCACGGCCCTGGCCCTTCGACGAAAGGTGGGCGCGGACAAGGTGACGTTTTCGACGACGGTGGCGTTGCGTTACGCCTATGGGCGGGGGCAAATCGGCGGCCTCGTGGTGCCGACGGTGGCCGACGATCTCACGGCCCTACGCTCGACGCCCACGAGGCTCACGACCCACGAGGTAGGCGTGCATCTGGGCTCTTCGGTCTTTTTCTAACGCCGCGCGTTACTTATCCAGCCCGCGGTTTTCGAGCAGGGCCTCAACCTTAGGATCACGCCCTCGGAACTGCCGATACGCCTCGGCGCGGTCGATGGCGTCACCCGTAGCCAAGATGATGTCCCGGAACTTCTTCGCGGTAGCGGGGTGCCAGGGGTCCTTGGTCTCCTCGAAGGCCTTCCATGCGTCCGCGGCCATCACGTCCGACCACAGGTAGGAGTAGTAACCGGCCGAGTAGGCGTCGGAGGTGAACAGGTGCATGAAGTGCGGTAGGCGGTGACGAAGCACGATCTGCTTGGGCATGCCGATGGCCTTGAGGGTCTCGGCCTCAAAGGCCTTGGGGTCGACCTCGCCCTTGGGGTCCGTGTGCAGCTTCATGTCGACGATGGCAGCGGATAGGTACTCCACCGTGGCGAAGCCCTGATTAAAGGTCGAGGCGGCCCGCATCTTGTCGATGAGCGCCTGAGGCATGGCTTCGCCCGTCTTATAGTGGCGGGCAAACTTATCGAGGATGTCGCGGGTGAGTACCCAGTTCTCATGCACCTGACTGGGGAATTCCACGAAGTCGCGGGGGGTGCCGCCCAGTGAGGGGTAGGTGGTGTCATTGATCAGGGCGTGCAGCGCGTGGCCGAACTCGTGAAAGAGGGTGCGCGCGTCGTCGAGGCTGATGAGTACAGGCTCACCCTCGCCAGCCTTGGTGAAGTTATTGTTATTCGAGACGATGGCATCCACCTGGCCGTCGATCTTGTTCTGACCCTGGTAGGTAGCCTGCCAGGCCCCGGAGCGCTTGTACTGACGGGCGAAGTCATCCCGGTACAAAAAGCCTACGTGGCTGCCATCGGACTTATTGGTCACGTGGAAGACACGCACGTCGGGATGAAAGGCGGGCACCTGACCGGTGATCTCCTCGAAGGCGAAACCGTAGAGGCGCTCCGCCATATAGTAGGAGGCCTTAATCATGTTGTTGAGCTCGAAGTACTTCTTGAACTCGGTCTGATCGAGGTTGTAGCGCTGCTGACGGACCTTCTCCATATAGTAGCGGTAGTCCCAGGGCTCGATCGTGATTCTGGCGCCCTCCTTCTTGGCCAGCTTTTCCATGTCCGCGACTTCTTCTTCGACGCGCTTCACGGCGGCAGGCCAGACGCGCAGCATCAGCTCTTCGGCCCGCTTGGGGTCCTTGGCCATGGTATCGCTCATGCGCCAATGGGCGTGGCTCTTGTAGCCCAGCAGCTGGGCGCGCTCGGCACGCAGCTTCACGATCTTGGTGATGAAGGCATTCGTATCGCGGTCCCCGCCGTTATCGCCGCGCTTGATGAAGGCATTCCAGACCTTTTCACGCAGCGCGCGCTGGCTGGAAAAGCTCAGGAAGGGGTCCACCGCGGAGCGGGTGTTCACCACGGCCCAACCCTCGACCTTGCGCTTTTCAGCGGCGGCCTTGTAGCTGGCGACGAGGGTCTCGGGCAGGCCACCGAGGTCATCCTTGCCAAGCACCACCCAGGTATCCTCATCGGCGAGCACGCGGTTTCCAAAGTCCGTAAAGAGGGTCGCCAGCGCCTGGTTGATCTCTCCCATGCGCTTTTTATCGGCGGCATTGAGGTTGGCGCCCCGGCGGATGAACCCGTCATAGGTCTTTTCGAGCAGCCGCACCTGTTCGGCGTTCAGCTTAGCGGTGGTGCGCGCGTCGTACACCGCCTTCACCCGCTCAAAGAGCTTCGTATTGAAGTTAATCTGGTCGTAGACGGCGGCCATCTTGGGCCGAATCACGCCGCTGATCTTCTGAATGGCCGGCGAGTTCTTATTGCCCGTCATCACGTAAAAGAGCGTGGCCGCGCGATCCAACGGCTTACCGGCCCGCTCCAGGGCGAGCAGCGTATTGTCGAAGCTCGCGGGCGCGGGGTTATTGGCGATCAGCTCCACCTCGGCGAGCAGGCGCTTGGTGCCCTCCTCGATGGCGGGCACAAAGAGGGCCTCTTCGACCGCATCCCAGGGCGGGACGCCGCCGTGCGGACCGGTCCATTCTGCAAGCAGGCTTTCGTAGTTGGCGGGCGCAGCGGCGGCTTTGGCCATGGCTTCGGGCACCTTTTCCGTCTTTGGGGTCGCCGAACAGGCCAGCAGGGCCAGTCCAGCGAGGGGCAGGGCGGTCAATACACGGGTCATGGGCACGATTCATGGTGGGGCCTCGGTCCGAGGTCAACGAAAACCCGAGGTGCTTTGGAGGCTGCGAATTCTGCGGTCTTCACAGAGCAGCGGACCTGCGGACCCGCGGACGCCGGTCCGCATAGGCCCATGTGAACCCTGGCTCCTGCCATGGCACAGATCTTGGTACTATGGACGAGCATGCGCTCTACACTGCTCCTAGCTGGGCTGCTCGCATGGCTCGTCGGTTGTGAGGGGACCTCCACCAGCCTCGACGGCGGTGCGGCAGCCTCTGATGCCTCGGCCCAGGCCCCTGATTCGGGAAACCAAGCACCCGCCGACTCGGGTCAGCCGCAGCCGGACGCCGGTCTTGCCACAGCGGATGCCTCCACCGCACCCGAAGACGCCGGACTCGTACCCGATGCAGGCGAGCCTGCACCGCCGAGCATTGGTGAGCCGGGCTTCATTCGCGCCTGGTTCTCTGACTATAACTCGGGCCAGGACCAGGCATACTTGCAAGCCCCCTTTCGAGATGAACCCTCGGGGGACCCTCGGTACACGACAGCCCCTGCCCACCGCTACGTTGAGGACGTCGCCTATGGCCCCTTCCCTCGAAACACGCTCGACGCTTGGCTGCTATCGGATCCAGGGCCCCACCCTGTGGCGGTCTTCATTCACGGGGGAGGTTTTGTGGGCGGCAGCCGCACTCAGATCACAGACAACCCCAATACCGTGAGCCGCCTCATGAGCGCCGGTCTGTCCGTCGTGACGATCAGCTATCGCTGGGCCTATCAAGATCATGAGGCCGCCCTCGCTGCGCCACGCCCCAACGACGAGGGTAGCGTGCACGATGAAAATGGCACCCGGTTGGATTACATCCTGCGAGACTGCGCGCGGGCCATCCAATTTGTGCGCTACAAGGCGGCCGATTGGGGTGTCGACGCAAGTAGAGTTGCGGTGTTTGGCGGATCAGCCGGGGCGGGCTGCGCCACCTGGATGGGCGGCGTCGAAGATCTCGCCGAGCCCGAGCACGCCGACCCCGTGCTGCGTGAATCAACGCGGGTCCAGGCCGTGGGCCATCAGTCGGGTCAGCCGACCTATGCCTTTAGCCGCTGGCCCGTGCTGTTGAACATGCCCTCGGACTTTGTATTGGACTACATCGAGACTGAGGCGGTGCGGTTGACGCAGATGACCCTCGCGGACATCACGGGCGCGGAGCAGGGGCGCGCATTGGAATACGTGCTCGACTACTATGAGCACATGGGGCCCGGCGACCCGGCCTTCTTCAGTCAGAACCTCAGCCCCGACCTGGACGAGACGATGATTACGGCGCGCACTCAGGTCATCCATCATCCGCGCGGGCACGTCGCGTTGTATGAGCGCTGCGTACGGGCTGGGCTCGATTGCACGCTGCGTACCCCAGAGCGCAGCGAAGGCACGGACCGCGACCTCATCTCCTTCATCGTGCGTGTGCTGCAGCCCTGAAGCCCGGTGGACTCTCACCCGCAAAGTGGCTGATGCTCAGCCTTCGTGTCGCAGTCCTCCCCTGTCAGCTCCGACCTAGCTGCGCCGCGTCGGATCGCGGATCGATACCGTCTGCTCGACAAGATTGGTGAGGGCGGCATGGGCGAGGTGTACCGCGCCTGGGATGAAGAGCTGGACGAGGTTGTGGCGCTCAAGCTGCTTCGGCCGGAGCGACTGGCGGACCGGGAGGCGCAAGAGCGCTTTCGCTGGGAAGTGAAGCTGGCACGTCGAGTGACGCATCCCAACGTGGCGCGCATTTACGAGCTTGGTCGCCACGAGCGCGGGCGCTTTTTGACCATGTCCTTCGTGGACGGGCCGGACCTGGCTGAAGTCTTGCGCGTGGAGGGGCCGCTGCCCTATGCGACGCTGGCTTCGGTGGCTCGGGACGTGGCCGCGGCCCTCAGTGCCGCGCATGCCGCGAACGTGGTGCACCTCGACATCAAACCCGCCAATGTGCTGCTCGGGGCGGACGGCACCGCCGTGGTGACCGACTTTGGATTGGCCGGTGCTCTGGGCGAGGCTGCGATGAGCAGCTCCGAGGGCTCGGGCACGCCGGCCTATATGGCTCCCGAGCAGGTGGAAGGCGCGACCCCCAGTCCCGCCACGGACCTGTTCTCCTTTGGCGCCCTGCTCTTTGAGGCGGCCAGCGGTCAGCTGCCTTGGAAAAAGCCCACCATCTACGCCACGGTCATGGCCCGCATGCTGGAGCCGCCGCGCTCTCTCGCGCAGTTGCAACCCAACTTGCCGGGCGATGCGGTAGAGGTCATTCACCGCTGCTTGCAAAAGGACCCTGCGCTTCGGCCGGGCAGCGCACAAGAGGTCGCGGCGGCCTTTGCTGGCTCAAGCCGGCCTGCTCGTCGATCTTCGGTGGTGCGCAGCCCACCGCCAAAGCCCATCGATGTGGTCGTCGCGCCCCTTCAGGGCGCAGACCCAGTTCACGGCTCAGACTTGCGCTACGACCTCGTCGAAGCATTGGGCCGCTACCCGGGCTTGCGGGTGCACAGCGATGCACCGGCTGCAGCCGACAGGCCCAATTCAGATGCCTGTGTGCTGAGGCCGACGGTGAGCGTTGATCACGAGACGGTCACGATGCGACTGGAGCTGCCCTCGGGCGGGCAGGTGCAGGTGCAGGCTGGCACCGCGCTCGATCTTCATGACCAAGCAGGGGCCGAGGTGGCGCGTCGCCTGGGCGTGCATCGCCGGGTCTCGGCGCGCGGCGCGGACCTTCCTCAGGAGGCGGTGCAGCACTTTCTCACGGCCCGTCGCGCCTACCGTCGCTTTGAGCCCCAGGCCTGCCTCGATGCCCTCGATCGTGCGCTGCCTCTGGCACCGGAGCACCCGCTGTTGCTCGCCGCGTGGTCGCTCGCCGTGCTCCAGGGCGCATTCGTTGGCAACCCGGATCCAGGCCCCCAGGGTCTGCAACAGGCCTTGCACACCGCCCAGGAGGTGGTCCGGGCGGCGCCGCACCTCGCTGAGGCTCATGTGGCGGTGGGGCTGGCCAAGCTGTCCATGGGGCTCACGGCAGAGGGCGCGGGGGCCCTAAGGCGCGCGACGGCTGCGGCCCCATCCCATGGCCCTGCCCAGGCCCACGTCGGTGCCCTGCTCGCGGAGGCGGGGCGTGCGCAGGATGGATTGCGTAGGCTAGAGCTGGCGCTGACCTTGGACCCCGACATGGGACCGGCGCGCTGGAACGTCGCCCGAGTGTACGCGCTCGAAAACGACGAACGATTGCAGACGGTCTTGAATGCGGCCGAGGCTCGCCCTAGCGAGGCGCGGCTCTTTGCGCCCTATGTGCGTTTGCTGAGCTGGCGGGATGACCTCGAGCCCCTCCGGCGCACCCTCGACTTGCTGCAGAGCCTACCGGACTCACCGGACCGAAGCGCCGCCCAGCTGATTGCGCAGGCCCACCTGCAGGTGCTGCGACCCCAGCAGGCCTATGCCCGCCTCGCGGTGCGGGCCGGGGCCTCAAGCGCACGAAGGCGCGCCCTTGGGTTTCAGCTTGTTGCCGAGCTCGCGGCGCGGCTTGGGGATGTGGACTCTGCGGCGGACGCCATCGCTCAAGCCTACAAGGACGGCCTCGCAGACCTTGCCTGGTTCGACGCTTGCCCACTGCTGGGTTTGGTGCGGACGAGGCCCTACCTCTTGGAGCGCTTGAGGGCTCCCCTTCAGGCTCGAAGTGATGAGGTATGCGAGGCGATTTGGGGAGAGGCGGCGGGCTAGAGCCCGAAGGCGCTCAAGGCGCCCTCGGACCCTCAGGACTCAAGGCTGGTTGGCGGCGCCCGGGGTGGGCGTCGCGCTGGCCGTGAAGTCCGCGTCAGCGTCGTTGGTATCCTGGCCATTGGGCAGGCGCGACAGGCTCTGAGGCCCGAAGTCCCCCGCGGTGGCTGCGGTACCCTCGACCAAGCTGACCGGACCTGCGAAGCCCGTGATGGTCGCCGCCGTGATCGAGCCCTCGTAGGACAGCGCGTCGATCAGCGTGTTGTTCACCGTATCGATGAGGGCCACGCCATCGGGGGCGCCGTTCTGCATGCCGTTGCTGGGCAGCGTGATGAAGGTGACGCCCGTGGGCACCACGACGGCGGAGTTGCCGACGACCAGATACTCACCGGCTGCCAAGGAGCCGCTGAGCGCATAGCGCCCATACTCGCTGCCACCGTTGCCGTTCACCGTCACGACCGCAACATTGGTGAGGTCAATGGCCGCGTTGCTGCTGTTGTAGATCTCGACAAACTCCATGGTGTCGCTGCCGGGCTGGTCGTAGTCGACCTCGTTGATGACGAGGCCACCGCCGGTGGGTCCGCCACCGTCGACCGGAGTGCCGCCGTCTACGCCGGAGTCGGGAGTGACGCCGGTGTCCATCGCGCCGCTGTCAATCACGCCTGCATCCGGCGGGTTCACGGGGCAGGTCTCATTGGCCGCGCCAGGTGAGCCCGCGTTCGTGCCGTCATACAACATCGTCGCTGCACACCAGTTGCCACCGACATCGTTGGCGGTGTCGCTGAGGCTGGCCGGGTCCAGGTTCAAGGCGGCGTTGACGGCGCTGGGGAAGCCCGCCGCGCTGTAGTCGACGCCGTCGATGGTGGTGCCGTCGCAGACGATGATCATCGCGTCGCCGGAGTCGCCCAGGCTGATCTCCGAGGTGCGCAGCATGAGGTCCACCGTGAAGCCGTGGCTTCCGATGCCCTCCGTGCTGGTGCCAACCGTGGCGTAGCTCATGGGCCCGATGACAAAGTCCTCACGCACCACGGTGTCAGCCCCAAAGTTATCGCCCAACTCGCAGCCGTAGAGGTTGTAGGAGATGCTGGTGGAGGGGTTGTAGATCTCGAACCACTCCTTGCCGTCATCGTTGGCGCCGGCATCGTAGAAGATCTCGGACACGACGAGCTGGCCGGCCGCGTTGGGACGGCTGGTATTGGCGGGGTTGTTAGTGCAAGCAGGGTTGACCGATCCGGGGCTACCGAGGCCACCACCGAAGTCCGCCTGACCGAAGCACCAGTTGCGCCCGTCATCGTTGGCCACCGAGGAGGTGGACGCGGGATCCAGGCTCATGCTGCGGTTCGCGGGGTCGGGGAAGATCGGGCCACCGTCGTAGTTGACGCGGTCGATCTCGACCATGCCGCAGGTGATGACGACCTCGTCATCGCCATTGGCCAGGGTGAAGCTGGGCCAGACGTAGTCGGGCACGAATCCCGGGTCAGCCACGCGGGCCAGGGTCGTGTAGGACCCGGGCATCACGTACAGGTTGCTGGAGATGGTGAAGGTATTGCTGCCATCATCGCTGACCACACAACCATTGAGGTTCATGGCCACCGTGCCGGGGTTGTAGACCTCGAACCACTCACGATCTGTGGGCGTAAAGGGCGCCTGCAGAATCTCGGTAATGACGACGTCGCCGCCCGCGGCTGGAACCGCCGCGTTGCCGGGCGAGACGAAGGTGGCGGTGTCGGCGTTGGGGTCAACCGGGTTGCCGAGGTCATCGGTGACCGCAGCGCCCACCGTCACGGTGTAGCTGGTGAGGTCGGCCAAGGTGGCGGTGGTCAAGGTGATGACGTTCCCGGTCACGGCCACGCTCTGCACGGCGGCGGCGGGCTGCAAGGTGAATTGACCAGCCACGGCGCTGACCGCGTCCATGGGACGATTGAAGGTGAGCTCCACCGTCGTCGAGGCGGTCGCCTCGGCGCCCAGCAGCTCAACGGGAGCGGCGCAGGCCACGACAGAGATGTCCGCAGCGGACCAGGCGGAGACCTGGGCGTTGCTATTGAAGCGCCACATCGGGGTCGCGGTGATCTGAATGTCGCAGCCAGGCAGCAGGCCCAAGGAGGCGATGAGGCCGTCGGGGGCGCGGAAGCTGAGGTTGGGCTCGGTGGGCAGGCCCGCCGTGGCCAGCTGGATGCGCTGGTGCCCATTACCCGCGAAGCGGTAGGCGCCAGTGAGCGTACCCGCGATGCTCAGCAGCTCGTTATCGTAGGCGTCGAGCGCGCTCACCACGTCGGTGGCGGCAGATAGGTCCTGCACCAAGGTGCTGACGTTCTGACCGTTCGCGGTGACCGAGAAGTTCGAGATGGCCAGGGTGCGGTGCTGTCCGACGGCAAGCTCGGTTTCGTCGACGTCGAAGCTGACGACGTCGCCGACCGCAGGTGCGGGGGTGAGGGTGGTGGGGTCGACGGCCACAAAGAGGGCCGGTCCCATCACGTCGGCTTGCACAAAGAAGCCGGCCGGGTCATCGCCGATGGCGGGGCGAACGTAGGTCACCCAGCCGCCCTGTACGGGCAATGCGGGGCTGACGACGCCGTTCTGGGCGCGCACGAGCAAGATCTGCATGCTGGTCGTGACCACCGGACCGCCGTCGACCACGCCGGTATCGAGCACGCCCGTGTCGGGGGTGCCGGTGTCAGCGACGCCAGTGTCTACGACGCCGGTGTCGACAGCGCCGGTATCTTCGACGCCGGAGTCCGGGGTGCCGGTGTCTTCGACGCCGGTATCAGGGGTGACGGTGGCGTCCGGGTGGATGCCGCTGTCGGTGCGAATCGTGGCGTCCTGATTAATGAAGCCGCCGCCATCAGGGCGGGGATCGTCGCCGCCGCAGGCGGAGATTAGGAGCGTAAGGGCTGCGAAGGGCGCAAGAACCCGCGGGCACATCTGCATGCGCGCGATCTACCTCGGGAACGTTCGGCAGGCCAAGCTGTAAGGCCGATCGGGTTCGCTCTGTCACTGTTCCGACGCATCGCGTCGCGCTATGTGTCACCTCAGTGAAGGTGCATCACCTCAATTGTGGAACGATGTGTCCCTTCGCACGCCGCTGGGTCAATGGCTCGGGGTCGCTGCGAGCCCGGGGCACCTTGTGCTGCCATGTATTGTTGATCGAGACGGACGGTGGCCTGGTGCTCGTCGACACCGGATTTGGCACCGAGGACGTCGCGGATCCGAAGGCCCGTTTGGGGCGGATGTTTGTTGGGGCCGCGCAACCCAAGTTGCTGCTCAGTGAGACCGCTTTGCACCAGGTCAGGGGCCTGGGGTTCAATCCCAACGATGTGCGGCACATTGTGCTTACCCACGGCGATCCGGACCACGGAGGCGGTCTGCCTGACTTTCCCGAGGCCCGGGTGCACATCTTCAAGCCCGAGTACGAGGCGCTGAGTGAACCGGTCGGCGCCGAGAAGCACCGCTACACCGCGATTCGACGCCACAAGGATGTGAAGTGGGCCCTTCACGACGTGGACGGTGAGTCGTGGATGGGCTTCGACGCGGTGCGGCCGCTGCCGGGCGTGCTGCCCGAGGTGCTCATGATCCCGCTGCGCGGTCACTCAAGGGGCCACGTGGGCGTGGCCGTGGCGCGCCCCAAGGGCTGGATGCTGCACGCCGGCGATGCGTACTTCAGTGAAGGGCAGATGCAGGAGCCGCCACACATCCCGGTGGGGTTGGGGCTGTTTCAAAAGGCGGTCGACTACGACCGGCCGGCGCGCATCAAGAATCAGGAGCGCCTAAGGCAGCTGGCGCTAAATCACGGCGACGAGGTGCAGGTGTTCTGCGCGCACGATGAGCAGGAGCTTCTGCGGGCTCAGGACAGGGCCGGTTCGGCCTGATCTAGGACCTCGGCGAGCAGGCGTTGGTGCTCGACGGAGAGCACCCCGCCCAACCCCGAGACCAGCTCCCGGGTGCGGTCCAGGAGCTTGCGAAGGGCTTCGGCGAAGCGAGACAGCACGCGCTCAAAGCGCGGGTCACTCACCCCGATGCGGTCCAGCTCATCAAAGAGCGGACGCACACGACCGCGGGCTTTTTGACAAGATAGGGCCAAAGCACGGGTCTGCGCCTGGCTCATTAACAGCGGCTCTAGGTGAGAGGCCTCGACTTGACGCAGTACGCCAAAGCGGGTGTGAAGCCGGCCCAGGTCCTTGCGGCGCTGTTCGGGGGCCTCGGCAGACTCAAGGTCTTCAAGCGCGTCACGGGTGGCATCCGTTAACGCAGTCAGGCGACGCGGGATGGCGGCCTCGTCCATTGGCCCCCTGTTCTGCAATCACCGAACCATGCGCGGACTCTACCGCAACGTCGGTTTGTGGGGGCTGGGGTGCGAACTGTCCTGCGCGGTGCGCACCCCGGTTCGCGGTCAAGCTGAGTTGCGAGCGGGTTTCAACGGGCCTCAGCCCGGCAGCACGTAGGCGGCGGCGACGGTGCGGAAATCTTCGACTTGCTGCGTTATCCACGCCTCGTCCCGCTCCAACTCATCGGCCATCAGCTTCGCGACCTTGGGCGCGATCTCCATTGCGGCCCGCGCGTCGAAGAGCAGGCAGCGGGTGCGCCGTGCCAAGAAGTCCTCAACGGTGCGCGCCATCTCATAGCGCGTGGCCCACAGCACCTCGGCCACCGACGCTGTGAAGCTGGGGTGCAGCTTCACAGCCAGCGCGGGGTCCTTTTCCATCTTCTGGATGTGCTGCGCATCCGACCCGTAGATTGCGAGGTGGCCGAACTTTTCGGGGTGCTGATGAAAGCCGTGAATCGACAGCTGCTTGGTGACGCAGGGTCGCAGCTCCAGCTCGCCGAGCATCGCCGCGTGGTCCACCACGTCCTCCGCCATCTTTCGATAGGTCGTCCACTTGCCGCCCGCGATGGTCATCAGCCCACTCTGCGTAATGTGCAGGGTGTGGTCGCGGGACAGCTCAGATGTGCTGTCTGCGTCCGGGGCCGAGACCAAGGGGCGGATGCCCGCGAAGACGCTCTTGACGTCCTTTCGATCCGGGTCGATCGCCAAATACTGGCGAGCGTGCTCCAGCAGGAACTCGATCTCCTCCTCTAAGGGCCGGGGCTCCAGCGGGATACTATCGATGGGGGTATCGGTGGTGCCGACCACCACGTGGTCCTTCCACGGGATGGCAAAGAGCACGCGGCCATCGCTGGTATGCGGCACCATGATCGCGTGGTTGCCCGGCAAAAAGCTCTTATCCAGCACCAAGTGGATGCCTTGGCTGGGGCTGATCATGGCCTTGGCGTCCGGATTATCCATGCGCCGCACCGCGTCGGTCCAAGCGCCGGTTGCGTTGACAACCACCTTGGCGTGCAAGGTGTATTGCTTGCCCGTCTCGAAATCTACGGCCTCTACTCCGGTGACGATGTCGCCCTCATCCTTCACCAGGCCGGTGACCTGCATGTAATTGATGAGCGCGGCGCCCTGCTCGGCCGCAGTCTCCGCGAGGTCCATGGCGAGGCGGGCGTCGTCGAACTGACCGTCGAAGTAGCGCACGCCGCCTCGAAGGCCGTCCGTCTCGATGGTGGGGATGGCCTCTACCGTGGCCTCCTTGGACAGTAGAGCCGACTTTCCGAAGCCGTATTTGCCCGCCAACATGTCGTAAACCTTCAGGCCGATGCCGTAGAAGGGGGTCTCCCACCAGTCATAATTCGGCACTACGAAGGCGAGGTCTGACACGAGATGGGGCGCGTTGGTGCGCAGGATGCCGCGCTCCTTGAGGGCCTCCATCACCAGGGAGACGTTGCCCTGCTGCAGGTAGCGCACCCCGCCATGCACCAGCTTGGTGGAGCGAGAGCTGGTGCCCTTGGCGAAGTCCGATTGCTCCAGCAGCAGCACATTGTAGCCGCGGCTGGCCGCATCGACGGCGGAGCCCAAGCCGGTAGCGCCGCCGCCAATGATGAGGATGTCCCAGGGCGCCTCGGCTTCGCCCAGGCGGTCGATCATCTCGTCACGATCCATGGCCGCAGCCTAGCCCCGTGCACGGGTTGGCACCACGATGGAGTTCCGCGGGAACCCCTCAAACCGTCTCAGCGGTCACTCCGGGGCCCACGCACGTGTCGCTTGACGCGTCGCGTCCCCTCGGAAAAAAGCCCCCCCATGGAAGAGCAACAGGCGGCGGCGTTCTACGACATGGACGGCACCCTGGTCTCCACCAACTTGGTGCACTCGTTCCTCTTCGTGGCGCGGAACGAGCCCTCTTTGCCGCGCAGCCTCTTCAAGTCGGCGGTGGGCGTGGCCAAGATCCCGGCCTTCGCGGCTGTGGATCAGGTGAGCCGCTTCAAGTTCAATGAGATGCTCTACGCGGGCTACGCAGGCATCTTTAAGGATCGGCTGCTGGAGTTTGCGGAGGAGCACTTCGAGCAGGTGCTCAAACCGAACATCTTCCCGGGCACCTACGAGCTGGTCGACAACGCGCGGAAGAAGGGCCTGCGTCAGGTCATTATCAGCGGCAGCCTCGATATCATGGTGCGCCCCTTGGCTCGGCATCTGGGCATCGAGGACATCATCACGAATCGACTGGAGTTCGAGGACGAGGTGGCCACCGGTCAGCTCATCAAGCCGATCGTCGCCGGGGCGCACAAGGCGCGGATCATCCAGCAGTTCGCGCAGGATCATCGCATCGACTTGCTCGAAAGCTATGGATTTTCAGACAGCTTTTCAGACTATTCCATGCTCTCCGTGGTCGGCCGCCCTGCGGTCGTGAACCCGGATCGCAAGCTGCGCCGCTCCGCCGAGGAGCTGAATTGGCCAATTCTCGATCTGAGGTAGTCTCGCCGGCGCGGAGGACCATACTCCGCGGTACAGCCCATGGGCACCTTTCAGCGTCAACCGGATCGCCCCAGCGCTAGCCAAAGCGAGGGCGCGAGCGACTTGGTCCGTGGGCTGAGGTGGTTCGCGGGTCTATCGGGATCTTTGGCGCTGGCGAGCTTTGTCGTCCGGCTGCTCGGCCAGGCCTTCGTCGACGTTGGCGGATGGGCCCTCGCCGATTACGTCCGGCACGGGGTTGAGACGGCCGCCCTGATCGCGATCGCGGCTTTGGTCTGGGGTTTGGTTGTGCATCCGAAGATGCAGGACAGCCTGCGCACCAAGATGGGCGTGGCAGTGTATCTTGCATTCGGCTCGGTGACGGCCTTCCGTGACCTCGTAGAGTTGGACCCAGCGGAGCCCTCCTTCTCGGCCAGCGTGGTAGGCCTGGTGGTCTTGATCTACCCCCTAATGGTCCCGGCGAGCCGCCGCCATCACGTGACGCTTATCTCGTTATCGGCGGCCTACCTGCCGGTGGGCGCGCTGGTGGCCTTTGGCATGGGGACCTACGGGCATGCAGCCGTACTTGCGGTGGTGCTCGCCGCGGTCGCGAAGGCGCTGCCCACCTGGGCGGCCTGCGGCGTGGCTTGGTGGGTGGTGCTCGAACAGGAGCGCCGCCGTCGCCGCATTGATGACATCGAGGACGACCTCGCCCAGCTGGGCAGCTATACCTTGGAGAGCAAGATCGGCGAGGGTGGCATGGGTGAGGTGTGGCGAGCCCGGCACGCCTTTTTGGCCCGACCGGCCGCGCTCAAGCTCATTCGGGCGAAGTCCCTGGTGGGCGGCAATAGCGCCGAAGAAGCCCAAGAGCGCGCCCGCGTCTTGATCGCGCGCTTCGAGCGCGAAGCTCAAGCCACAGCGCGGCTGACGTCGCCGCATACCGTGCAGGTCTATGATTATGGCAGCACCGGCGGGGACCTGTTCTTCTACGTGATGGAGTTGCTGGACGGCACGGACCTGTGGAGCCTGGTCTACCGTTTTGGCCCCCAGCCCGAGGAGTTGGTGCATCACGTCCTGCTGCAGGCCTGTGACTCGGTGGGCGAGGCGCATCGAAACGGCCTCATCC
>Ga0193954_1000365_pt1 | contig 26760 bp, 18 predicted proteins | sample BB_5_MG_FD_140340 | JGI IMG/M metagenome (GOLD analysis project Ga0193954, IMG submission 140340) | Microbial mat bacterial communities from the Broadkill River, Lewes, Delaware, United States - BB_5_MG | ecosystem: Environmental > Aquatic > Freshwater > River > Microbial mats | place: USA...
TCAACAAAAAGGGTTGACCTTTTTGATTTCGACTGTTTACTTTAGGAGTTCTTGGAAGTACAGAGATCGAAGTATCCGTTATATACTACTTGATAGTGGGCATCAGTTGGGAGCGATTTATGCTTATTTGGCTTTGCAAAATAAAGAGGCATTGATTGATTTTGATTTTGATAAATTAGCTCTTAACGAAGTATTTGGCTTTAGAAATGATGAGATGTTTAACAGCTCTATCAAAAGTAGCAACGAGCAAAAACGAGAGGTAAAGAAACTCGCCCAACAACTCCCTTATGTCGCAGGAAGTGATTACCTTGAACACAATGCGTTGATTGAAGATGCCTACAAACAGAGTGCTTCCTATCTCGATGACCCTGTCTCGAATATTGAATTTTTCAAAGACATAGAGAAAACTATACTAAAAGAAGCCATCCTTAATCGCCGTTCTATGCGTGCCTTTAGAATGCAGAGCATAACAAAAGAGGAGTTTGAATTTATCATGGAAGGATTAATAAAGTTTGCCACTACGCATGTAATGGATCTTTTTTATACCATTCACCGTGTTCAAGGAATGCAAGAGGGACTTTATCAAAATGGTGAGTTGATCTCAACTGGAGACTTTTCACAAAAGTCACGTTATCTCTCCCTAGAACAAAACCTTGGAGGGCAGAGTGCCTTTACCCTCTATTTTACATCAAATGAAGTTACAAAATACCAAAAGGTCAATATCCTCAGTGGCTTTATGGCTCACATTATCTATCTGCGTTCTACCATCAAAGATATTGGATGCAGTGGCATAGGAGCCTACTACGATGAGGAAACTCAAACATTTTTAAAAACGGATAATAATATCCTCTATCTTTTGGCAGTAGGGAAGTAGCCTTACTCGCTTAACGCCAAGCGTGCCTTTAAGCCCGCCGTTGTGGTATACCCTGTCTCGGTAAAAGATAACTCTCTTTTGCTATTGTAGATAAAGGTAGTGGGAAAAGCTTGGATTTTAAACTGTTTGGATAATGTGCTATCTTTATCATTGATAACAGGATAAGACAATCCTCGCTCCTCCATAAAGGCTTTAATCTCATGATCACTTCCTGAGCCTACCGCAATAGTGATTACATTGGCTTCTTTGGCTAGGGCATCAATATTGGAGGCTTCTAGTTTACAGACCTTGCACCACGTCGCCCAAAAGTGTATGACGAGGGGTTTGTCACTATCACTACTGCTCCACTGTTTGCCATCAAGTAGGGTTGCATTTATTGGGGTAAGGGTATTAGAATCAAGCTTTGGTGCTCGAAAGTAATTGACCACAATAGAGAGTACAAATATAATAACCACCATCGAAATGGTCTCTTTGAATATCTTTTTAATCTTCTCACTCATTTATAATCTCCTCAATTTCATATATAATTTATAAACACCTACCCATGATCATCTTATTTTAGAAAAAATTAGGAGGGACTAAGTATCTATTCCCCCTTAAGTCTTTTTAATTCTTATCTTAATTTTTTGAGGTACCATAAGTAATTTTATCACCCTTTCTCTTTAATCTCTTGCAACATCTCTTTAAGTATCTTTTTGCCTCCTTCAACGGCGGGTTGATCGTAGGTATTGACATCAAATAAAATGCCTACAAGACTTGTAAGCAGTTGATAGTAAAATAGGAGTCGTCCAATATTGGCTTCATCAATTTTTTCCAAAACAATGGTATCAACAGGAATATTGACATTTTCTAAAGAGAGCAAGGTTGCCTTGGCTTGGAGGTTGATAAGCTGATTAAAGTCTACACCATTGACTAAATTTAAATCTTCTAAATAGGGGAGTTCAATATTAGGAATCGATACTCCATTTCCAAAATCCTCAATAGTAATAAAAGTGACACTTTTATCTCTATTTCCTTCGATTAAAAGTTGTAAAAAAGAGTGTTGATCTTTGGGACCAATTAATCCAATGGGGGTTAATCCAACATTTAATATACCGTGTTGTTGTACTTTCCCTAAGCTTTCTCCCCACAACTGAACATACCATTCACAAAAATATTTAAGTGTTTCAGAGTAAGCAAAGAGAGTATTGATATGGTAGACATTATAGTTTTTGGCGATATACGTAGCTTTTTTGAGTAGTGTCTCTTGAATCGCTTTGCCTTCAAAAAACTCTTTTTTAAGTGACTTGGCACCATCTAAAAGTGCTTTAATATCTACCCCTACTAAAATAAGAGGTAGTAGACCAACATTGGATAAAACAGAAAAACGTCCACCGACATTTTGGGGTAAAAAAAGTGTTTTTGATCCAATAGAGATTGCAAATTGATGCAGTTTTGAACCCTCTTCGGTGACAAAAGAGAAATATTGACTCTTTTGATCAAGACGACTATAGATACATTTAAAAATTGAAATCGTTTCGATGGTGGTTCCTGATTTACTAATCACCAAAAAATGGCTTTTAGAAAGATCAATCGTTTCAATAAGATCATAAATCTCCACAGGATCAGTACTCTCTAAAAAATAGATTTTGCGTTTAAGTTTTTGGGAGCCACGTAAAAAGTTATAAATTGCTTTGGTTCCGAGTGAGCTTCCACCAATCCCAATAACAACAATATTATCAACTTCAGGGTAATGCTCTTCAAATTCGCCTTGAAAAGTATAAAGTGCTTCAAGGTTTTGATCTACAAGATCATAATAACCTCTTATCTCTTGCTCATTGATAACTTTTTGAACCAAATCTGGAGTGATGGGTGCATCAAAATGGAGTTCATTAACCATGGACTAACTCTTTGGCTTGCAGTATCATTGTATTGATCTCCTCTTCATAGATTTTGGCCAACTGCTCATCGATTGATTCAAATCGTGTAACGAGTACAGGGGTAGTATTACTCGCCCGTACCAATCCCCATCCTTTATCAAAAATGACTCTTGCACCATCAACACTCACAACCTCACGAATCTTGGGTAATGTTGCAGGTGGGTTTTGCAATAATTCAATAAACTTATCAACAATAGCAAATTTACTCTCTTCACTCACCTCAACTTTGATCTCTTCAGTAGAGTAGACCTTGGGCAGTGCTTCTACTTCAGCATCCAAATCCATACCATTTTTAAGCAGTTCCAAAACTCTAAAGGTTGCATACAAAGCATCATCAAACCCAAAATAGCGATCATTAAAGAAAATATGCCCACTCACTTCTGCTGCCAATGAAGCGTTAAGCTCTTTGATTTTCATTTTGAGGTTACTGTGTCCTGTTTTGTACATCACTCCTTGCCCACCTCGCTTATTGATCTCATCATACATCACTTGTGAACACTTTACTTCACCAATGACCGTTGGCTTATTCATATTTTTTGAGAGTAATAGGGCTAAAATATCGCCTTTGATATTATATTTCTGCGTTAATACAGCAATTCTATCGGCATCTCCATCGTAGGCAAATCCAATATCAAAATCCCCTTCAAGCTCTTTTTTGATATCCACTAGGTTTTTTTCCACACTGGGGTCTGGGTGGTGATTGGGAAATGTTCCATCAGGAGTTGCATAGAGTGCTTTATAGTTGAGCTCTAGCTTATCCAATATCTTGGTAATGGCAATATCTGCCACACCATTACCACAATCAATAACTATTTTTTGATCCATGCCTTTTAGCTCTCTAAACTCCTCAACCATAAAATCAATATAGCGACTCACCACATCAACATCGTAGGCTTTGGTATTATTCACAACCTCTATAGGGTTGGCAATAATCTCATCACCCAAAGCATAAATTTGCTCACCAAAAAAGGGCTTTTTATCAATGGTGATTTTAAATCCATTATACTCACTTGGATTGTGTGAACCTGTAATCATAATGGATGCTGATGGCATTACCTCTTGGCTATTTATCTCAAAGCTCTGATAATTGGCAAAATAGTTGATAGGGGTTGCAACAAGCCCAAGATTGATTGCTTCGCAGCCTGAAGCATTGAGTCCACTCACAAGCCAATCTTTAAGTATGGGGGAGTGGCTCCGTGCATCATACCCAATGGCAACCAAAGGCTCTTTAGATTGATCTTTGATCTTTTGACCTAAAAAAAAGCCTATTGCTTTGACACTTTGCTCATTGAGCTCTTTTTCATAAATACCACGAATATCATACTCTCTAAAGATTGTTTTTGTCATTAAGAAGTTCCTACGATGAATAGTTTTAAATGTTATCATTATATCAAATTAGGGATAAAGAGAGATTATAAAGTATTTCCAGACATCAAGTTATCCATATTGAATATTAAAATTACATGCAATACTTACCACTACTTACCAATGGCAAGTAACGCTCCTTCTTGAATATAAAGCAAAGATTCCAAAATAATAGCGTTGGTATTGCACGTTAGTGCAGTATTGGTACTGCCATCTTTTTCATAAATTCCACCATACCATCCTCGTTTGCTTTGCAGTTTTGCTATTGCATCGATAAGCTTTTGCGTGTAGGGGGTACGGTAGAGTGCATACATGGCAAATGACGCTTTAGTACTGAGTGTCTTTTGATTGGGGTAAACTGTCCCCTTTTCATCAATGGCTACCCATGCTTGATCATTGACAAAAATAGAGTTGTAGATAAAGTAAGGTTTTTCATTGATATGATCTTCGGTAACAGCAGTGAGCATTCCGCTCTCTTCGTAACGCTTTTTTTGTACTTTGTAGAGACGGTAACTAAACTCCTTGGAAAAAGAGTCCCATCCAAACTCTAAACCATCAAGCATATAGGGTTCCATCACGACATAGTTATTAGCCTCAAATTTTTTCTTATCACGCAGATCATAAGGAATATCTACACCGTAAATATCTTCAAACTCCAAAAACCGATCGTATCGCATAGAGTTAAATGCATCAACCCCAAAGAGTCCAAAGAGCTTGGCAGAGAACTGCTCATAACCCAAACGTCCCTCTTGGAGTATATAATTTTTATTGCCCTCTTTGATGGCTCCATAGAGTTCTCCATGCTTTTGTAATGCCTTAAAGTTCCATTTGGAGAGTATCGTTTTGATCTTGGGGTTATACTCAGGGTAATTACGGGTAATATAAGCAAAAGGAGCTAAGATTCTTCCAATATCAATCACGGACCACCCTATTCCCTCTAAGGCTACTTTATTGGTATAATCTGTCATTTTAAGTGTTTGGGTATTGTAGACTTTATTGGGAAGTTTACCCAGATAGAGCTTGAGGGATGCGAGACTATCAAGTATTTTACTCAGTCGCTTATCAAACTCTTTTTGATCGATGAGTTTCAGCTCATAGACAGCGACCAGTGCCACAAGATAGTTTCCACTGTCCCAAAGTGTCGTTGAGGGATAGTTATCGACAGAGTTAACCAAACCTGTCTCTTCATTATAATTAAGCTCAAAATATCTCCATGCTACTTTTGCCCACTGCTGTTCTTGTGCATTTAACACCCGCTTGCTAGGAAAAACAAATTGGCTTGATTCTGGTACAATCTCCTCAACGGTAATCGTAGAGTAAGCTTTTTGAGTACGTAGATCCAACGCATTTAAAAAGTTTATCAATATGGCTCCACTAACGAGTGCCAAGAGAAAGACAATATGGTGTCGTGCTTTAATTAGATTATCTTTTATCATGTTTATCCTTCAAACTTATACATAGCAGCTTTAACAATCGCCCAAAGAGCCAACATATTGTAAATTGACCACATCACATTAACAGCGTATCCTGTGAGTAACTCCCGTTCTCCAATCACAAGTAGAGTTGATGCATACACAATTGCAATACTATAGAGGATCAACAATCCTATCTGCACACGCACAAGTGGTAAAAAGTTACCGCTCCCTACTACTTTGGAGGTAACAACAAAATTAATGGGTTTACCTCGTAACACATCCCAAAAGGCACTTAAGACAATGGGGAAAATTGCCACAAAAAACTGTGCTCCTCGATTAGAGTCCACGCCCCATGTGGCAATCATTAACGCCACTTGATTAAAAAACAAAAAGGGAAGAAGGTGAATAAAAAAATCCATCGAATAACTATCCACAGGTGCAATATTCGTAAACATAAAAATAATGGGTGAGAGCAGTAAAATCACCAACCAAATCGCTCCTGTATACGACCAAAAAGTTGAAAAGTACATCAGTTTTTGTCCTAAAGAGAGTCCCGATTTAAAAAAACGTGAAAACTCTTTTTTGATAAGATCAATGGTGCCTCCTGCGTAACGAAAACGTTGTGTCGACCATGTGAGTAGATCCAAAGGTGAGAGCATTTGAGACTCCACATCAGGATGCAATACGGATTTGTAGTGTTTGTGTTGGTAACCATGGACTAATAAAGAGGTGTAGATGTCCTCTGAAGTATGGTAAGCGATATACTCAACATCAAGCTCCTCAATCGCTTTTTTTTGATCACTAGCACTGCTAATGCGTTCAACCCATCTCTGCGTTGCCACTTCTCTAAGGGCGTTGGTTCGATGAATGGAAGTAGCCCCACAACAAAAAGAAGCATTATAGTTATTACGTCTGCGTTGAATCACATCAAAAAACATCTTAGGGTCATTGGCAAAGAGATCTTGATTGGTCCTAATTTGTCCTAATAAGCGTTGGATAATCGTTGCACTCACTGCTCCCACACTGCCTGCCTTGGCTCTCCATCGCTCTTCTAAGCTCTCTCCTTGGGTCAAATCACAAAACCACTGAGGGGTCTGTACCCATGCCACATTACTATCTCTAAAATAACCCATGGTATTGAGCAGGATATCAGGGAAAAGACGTGTATCAGAATCAATAATCACAATAAAATCCCCACCTGTCATATCCATAGCATGAGTAATGGCTCCTGCTTTACGACCCTTTTTACCATTCCTTGTAATTTGCTCTATCTTTTCGGATGTTGCCATTTGGCTCATTGCCTCATTTCCACTATCATCAAGGAGATAAATACCAATCTCCCATGAATCGAGCTTTCGAACTCTCTTAGCCGCTTGAATGGTCTCTCTTACAAGTATGGGGTCTTCATTAAAAACAGGAATATAGATGTCAATTTTGATGTTTTGTTTTGCGTAGTGGTGTTGATGGCTCTTTTGAACTACATCATCCATCATCAAAGGAGGTTTGCCTTTGGGAGTATCACTTATTTTCCAAAAATTGATCATCACCAAAATAGTTCCAATAAACATCATACTCTCTGCAAATGCTAGAGGAATGGCAAACCAAAGAGCCTCCATATTGAGTGATGCACTCCACCTGTAATGAAGATACCAAAAGCCCAACATAATGGTAATAACAGCCACAAATTGAAAGAGTAATTGCATCCACTCAGGTTGCTGTTGTGGAGGGGAAGGGACACGGTTGGCATAGGGTTTTTCTAAAAAATATAACTCATTCACAAATGCTCTCCCCTATGCATCATGAAGCGACTCAATCACCTCTTTAATCTCTCGCTTAAAATCACTAAGTTGTCGTCTTCCTTGTCGTGCATCGTGAATCAAAAAGTCCAATTTGACATTTTTGAGATCCACATACCCTCCCTGAGGGTCGATAATGTACTGATGGGTAATAATACGTTTGTTAAAATAGAGGTTTTTATTGATTTTGGTATGTGGCAGTACCACCGTATGTGCAATGTTTACCCCCTCATCAATCAAACACCCTGATCCAATCATAGTAGGACCTATAATCTTGGCTCCTTTACGAATACGTACACTGTTACCAATATAAACGGGGGGTACAATCTCAATTTCATCAAAATTAATATCACAATTAATACCTACCCAAATGTTAGGAGCTATTTCCCGTCCATAGGGTTTGACATCCGCCACCTCTCCTAAAAGCAATTTGATATTGGCCTGATAAAAATCTTTGGTTGTGCCTACATCAACCCACTGAAAGTCAGGATGGTAAGCATAAAATGGCAACCCCTCTTTAACAAGCAAGGGCAATAGCTCTCCACCAATATCAAACGGCTCATGATCAGGAATCAAATCCAAAACCTCTGGATCAAAAATATAGATTCCTGTATTGATAATATCACTTTTGGCTTCTTGGACTTTTGGTTTTTCTTGAAAGCTATTAATACGATCATTCTCATCCGTGACCACAACACCATAACGATAAACATCTTCTTTGGGGACTTTTTTACAGACAATCGTTGCACCCCCTGCATGAGATTTATGGTACTCCATCGCGGCTGTTAAATCCAAATCAATCAAGGCATCCCCACATACTACCAAAAAAGGTTCATCAAAAAAGTTTGCAAATCTTTGTACCTTTTTAAGTCCCCCTGCGGAGCCTAGTGCCTCAGAGATCACTTCACCATTTTCCACTTTTCCTTCAAGTGAATAGGCAATATGCATACCTAACTCTTCACCATTTTGATAATGATCTTCTAAGATATCTGCTTTGTAACTCACCGTTACAATTACCTCATTAAAATCATGTTTTTTTAACAGTGCGAAGAGGTAACTAATAATTGGTTTTTCCACTACAGGAACCATAGGTTTGGGTAGGTCATAGGTCAAGGGGCGTACGCGTGTCCCTTCCCCACCACTTAAAATCACAGCTTTCATTCTGTCTCCTCCTCTTCTTTATTTGCCACAAGACACATATGACATTTTGAGAGTGTAAGCAGTTTATCAAGACCAATAATTGTGATTAGTTCACTGGGTTGTTTTGCAAGAGCACACAACTTGAAAACGCCATCAACACTTTGTGTATATTTGAAAATAGATACGATTAAACTTAAACCGATACTGTCCATAAACTTCATGGCACGTAGGTCAAGAATGATTTTTTGTCTTTCGTTATCAATAATATCTATAATCACCTCTTTGGCTTCATGAAGTGTTTCAAAGTCAAATGATTTTGCATCAATTTTAATGTATGCAAAATCATTATCAATATATTTGATTGTTATATTCATAATATGATATTCCTAAAATAATTTTTGGTAAAAAGTTGTAAACCGATAAAGATACATTTATGGGAAGTAGTTAGATGAGATAAAAGTTAAAATAACTTATTATCCCATATTTTACCCTATGTTTACTATTGATGAACTTAGTTCTCTACTTTTCAAAAACAATATCAACAATATCTTTTTTAAACTCAATATCACCGATACGATATTTATCCTCTTCATCAATGGCAGAGGTTTTGATAATACCCAAATGATATTCGTTATTCATCAGATATTGATAGCCACCATAATCGTTACGTGGATTATCAAAAAGAGACATAACCGCAAATCCAAAAAGACCACTTTGTAAAAGATCCTCTTTAATATTCATAAGATCCGTATAAAAACGGTTTGCCTCAGACTCCCATCCCTCTTCGTCAATCTCAGAGAGTTCAATGCTACCATTATTGTTACTATCATTCCATGTTGCAGTAGCGATGGCGACATAAGGCATAAAAACAGGTTTTGCGTATTTCTCTTTTAAAAACTTCGTTAGGTTTTCAATACGTGCCGCAAGTAGATCAATACCTACTTCATCATTAGTACTGGCTTTTGGATTGGGACTATGGTAACTCCCAGGGTTAGAATCATCGCGACTAAACTGTCCAACGAGTTGATTAAAAGAGATAAAATCAAGTTTATCAAGAAGATCTTTATAAACATAGTAGGGTTTTCCCCACTCTTTTCTATCCCCCAATGCACAATTACTGTATCCACAACTCTCATAACTTGAATTTACACTGGTACTTCCTGTATCCATCATACAGAGTGAAAAAAACGTCTCATCATCTAAATTAACCCTAAGTGTATCAATCGCATGTCCCATAATAGAGGCAAATGTATGTTGATTAGCCACAACATCAACAACCACTTTTTTGTTAAACTCAGGTTCCATAACAACAAACTTTGTCCCTTTAAGTTGTTTTAGGAACTTTGCTACCTTAATGTTGTGTTCATAATAGATTGCCGTTTTCTCTTCGCTAGGCAATCCTGAAGACAATCCATCGCCAAAGTACCAATAGTTAAAGACAGGAATATACCCTTCATCCATTGCTTCTTGAATCTGTGAAGCACTAAACCAAACCTCTTCCCAAGATTTTGTAATCCAAAACACTATGTACTTAGAGCCTTTGAGTTTTTGTTGTAAAATGTCAAAGCGATTGGCATTAAATGATTTAATGGTTGTGTAGTAACTGTTTTTTTCAATATCATCATTGATTAAAAGATCAATAGCACTTAACCATACAACATCCCCATCAACACTCTCAAAACCAAACGAGCCACTTCCCCCAAACCCTACATTAAACTCTCTAAAAATAGGGTTTAGACTCTCACTAGTTCCCTCATCAATAGGCGTATTTTCAGATTGAGTATTATCTTCTACAGGAGTAGTACCCGTATTACTGCTCGTTGTGTTCTCTTCAACCTGAATATTATCTGTTGTTGTTGATCCATTAGCATTCTGAGTTGTCTCCTCACTGCTTCCTAAGTTTGTATCAAAATTACTCCCCGATCCACACGAACCCAATACCAAGACAATTATCAAAAACCAAACATTTAATCTAATACCCATAACACTAACCCTTCAAAACAATTTTGCTATTTTAACACAACTATGCTAATATCAATAGCTTCCTTTTCGAAAGAGTACAGCTACAAAAGTTTTAATTAAGATAATAATGTCAAGCCCCACACTCCAATTGCGTACATACCAGACGTCTAGTTGTACTCTTTGATCATAGTCAATATCATTTCGACCACTCACTTGCCACAATCCTGTAATCCCTGGTTTGACTGCTTTAAAATACTCAAAATACTCTCCATACTTTGCTACCTCATCATCGATAATTGGGCGAGGACCAACCAATGACATTTTGCCCTGTAAAACGTTGATAATTTGAGGCAATTCATCCAAAGAGGTCTTACGTAAAAAACCTCCTATTGTGGTAATACGAGGATCATTTTTGAGTTTAAACTCTGCTTCCCACTCTCTCTTTATCGCTTCATCACTTTGCAATAACTTATCCAAACGCTTATCTGCATCAATGTACATAGTACGAAATTTATAGATATTAAAACTTTTTCCATCTTTGCCCACACGACGATGCTTAAAGATTGGGTACCCTTTGGTAGAGAAGTGGACAATAGCATAGATTATCAGTAAAAATGGAGAAAAAAGAAGAATCAAAACAATAGAGAGGATATAATCAAAACTCTTTTTAATCCCTCTATCAACGGGATTGAGTAAATTATTACGAATGAAAAAGGCTAAGCCTTTGTGATTAATCGAAGAGATAATCTCCGCATTAAAAAGAGGCATTGAAGAGATTTTGGGCAACATTAAAACACGGTAGATTCGCTCTTGAATATGATCAATATAGTAGAGTATTTTTTCATTTAGCACACCATCAATCGCAACAATAGCAGCATAAAACTGATGATTATCCATCACCTCATCAATATTTTGTACAATTTGATCTTGAGGTAAATCATCAATAAGAACAATCTGCTTAATATCAAACCCAAAAGCATTATCTTTTTCAAACCATTGATTAACATTTTGCATGCTCTTTTTATCACATACGACCAAAACATCTTCACGTAAAAGATTGTATTGCATAAAATACTTTTTTAACATATAGATAAAAATAGGCACCAACATACTCAGTAAAAAAAACAGTACAATAACCGTTCGTGAATACTCATTGGACTCTTTGATAATAAATAAAATAGAAAATGATAAAATAGAAGCAATGAGGTTGGATTTGATAATAACAATCGTCTCACTTGTCGTAACCATACGTTTGGTAAAAAGTTTATGGTAAAAATAGATAAAGAGATAGATAAAAACCAACCAGATATATTTTTCATAACCATGTGATTGAGGGTTAAGTATCATTTTGTGAGAAAGTTGAATATCAATCCAAAGCAAAGCAAAAAGAACGACTGTAAAGATAGAGAGTTTAAAAACAAAATATTTCATATAATGCAAGAGTATTTCCAGTTTTTTGATAGTATAACAAAAACTATCTATTATTCCACCATTTTTTATGCATACTCAAAGCCCTTATGATAAACATTGGTAAACGCTGATGATTTTTCCCCAACTTATACCCTATCAACTTAAACGCAATCCTTATTGTCATACTTGGAAGAAGGTAGAGTTTATGGTGTTCTTTTAAAAATCTAAACTGTGAAAAAACAAATTTTTTGCCCTCCCCTTCTGCCTTACCAAAATCCTCTAAAATCCAATCTTCTCTACTGTGAAAAACACCCATATCAAAGTATCGTCGCAACTCTTGCATATAACTGTAGGTATGAGAATGATAAACAACGGCAGAGGCTTCATAAGCTACTTTATACCCACTTTGAAGCATCCGTGCTGCCACATACATATCCTCCCCAAAAATCAAACCATCTTTAAAAAACCCTAGCTCTTCAAGTGTACTGCGACGATACGCGGCAAAAGAGTTGGATAAGAAGGGGGTTTTAATCCCATATTTCAAACGATCATCATAGCCCCTAACTCTGCTCTCTTTAGCATAGTTATATTCTCGTAAATGCCTTCCAAAGATACCTTCATTGGGATAAGCTACTTGTCGTCCACACACTGCTCCAACTTCTTTATCCTTAAAAGGAAGCAAAATATTTTTGATGCTATCTTCATTATAAGGCAAAGCATCTTGGGTTAGATAAATTACAAAATCTACATCATTACGATATTTTGCTCCCAATGTCCGCGTCCCCCCATGATCAAAGCTATCTTGAGGTATCACCATTGATTTTACTCCATAGCGTTTGACTATTTCAAGCGTATTATCACTTGATGATGAGTCTATAATAAGAATATCCACATTTTGTTTGATTAAATACTCCAAAAGTTTGGCAATGGTATCTTGAGCATTTAGAGTTGGGATAATAACTAAATTTTTTTGCACTTTAAACCTTTAGAATAAAACCAATATTTCGAATACTGCCTTGCTTTAATAGACCATACTTTAATAAATATATCACTCTTTTTAAATAGGAGAGTTTATCAAGTGTAGTAAATACTTGGATTAGCTCTTTTGTATCAGTATCAAGTTGACTTTGATAGTGTTGTAAAAAAGCTTTGGCTTGTCGTTGATACTTACTAATTGAAGTATCTGCAAAAATCTTTTGACCAACATAAGCAAGAGTAAAACCTTTAGCACCCGTATCATTATTAGCGTGTTGTCGATAATCCATAGTTGCTTCATTTAAAATACCAATCTTACCAAACTTACTTGCTACGAGTGCAATCCACCAATCGTGCATAATGGCTTCATTGGCAATAGGCAGTGCAAGATATGCTAGCTCTCGATTAAGTAGCATGGTACATCCTGTCACCGTATTTTGAATCAATAGACGATTAAAACTATTATAATTTGGATCAATATGACTATAGTGCCAAAATGAGTTATGAATAAGGTTTAAACTCTCATCAACGACATGCAAATTACTATGAATTAAAATAGGAGTAGGTTTTTCTTGCTCCCTTTCAATAACTTTCATTCTATCAATACTCTTAGCAATTTTATCACTTCGCCATACATCATCTTGATCGGCAAACATAAAGTATCGACTGTTAGAGCGATTAAGGGCATACTCCAAAAGTGATTCAAAGCTCATTTTTGCACCCAAATTCTCAGAAGATTCGATAATCTCCACATCGTAGCGTTTAACAATATCTAACGTTGCATCCGTTGAGCCATCATCACGTACAATAACCCGAAGGTTTTTATAGCTTTGATTAAAAATTGAATCAAGTTGCTCTTGAATATACTTTTCTCCATTGTACGTAGCTAATAAAATATCGACTCTATCCAATACCATCAAAATGATTTTACCTTTTTACTATTTTATAATGACTGTACAACTTTTGATGCCACTTCCAAGCTGTGCCAATAATCCTATCAAGTGTATACCCTACTTCCCAACCTAATATCTCTCTAGCTTTAGAGGCATCGGCTATAAGTATTGCAGGATCTCCTACTCGTTTAGGCTTTTGCACTTGTGCAATCTCTCTTTGGGTTACTCTTGCTACACTCTCTATAATCTCTTGTACACTGTACCCCTTGCCATTACCAAGATTAAAAACATTGGATGCATTACCATCCAAAAGATACTCTAAAGCCAAAATATGAGCTTGAGCTAAATCAGTGACATGGATGTAATCCCGTACGCAAGTTCCATCTGCTGTCTCATAATCACTTCCAAAAACATGAATCGCTTCTCTTGCTCCTATTGCCACATCCAATACAAGAGGAATTAAATGTGTCTCAGGCTCATGCCACTCCCCTATATCACCACACTCATCAGCTCCACAAGCATTAAAATAGCGTAATGAAACCGACTTGATACCATAAGCTCTCTCATAATCTTGCAAGATACTCTCTATCATCGCTTTTGATTTACCATAAGGATTGATTGGACTTACGTCACTCTCTTCTCTAATAGGCACACATTTAGGCTCACCATAAACGGCAGCCGTGGAAGAGAGTATAAAATTTTTGACTCCATACTCAGACATTACGTCTAAAAGATTTAAAGTATTGACAACATTAGCACGATAATAACGTTGAGGCTCTTCTACTGATTGTGCGACACTTGATAAAGCAGCAAAATGAACCACAGCTTTAATATTGTATTTTTTAAAAACAGTGCGAATATCTTCTAAGTTATTAAGATCACCTTCTATAAAATTGTTTTGTTCTACAAACTCTCTATGTCCTAATGAGAGATTATCAAAAACAACACTCTGATACCCTTGTTTTTGAAGTTCCAAGTTTGTATGTGAACCAATATAGCCTGCCCCACCTGTAACTAAAATATATCCTCTCTCTTTTTGCATCAATACTATACGTCCTATAGATCTACTAAAATATCCTTAAAATCTTTGAGATAGACCATATTGGGTCCATCACTCAAAGCCTGCTGGGGGTCTTGATGTACTTCAAAGAAAAAGCCATCTACTCCCACGGCATTGGCAAGCTTTGCCATATAGGGGGCGTATTTTCTATCCCCTCCACTTGTCCCACCTAGAGCTGAGGGCTTTTGGGTAGAGTGCGTCACATCCATTATCACAGGATAGCCAAACTCTTTCATATCGATAATTTGACGAAAGTCTACGACTAAATTACCCAATCCAAACATAGAGCCTCGTTCAGTGAGCATTATCTTGTCATTTCCACTCTCTTTGACTTTGGTCAGTGGATGAATCATATCTTTGCCATCAAGGAACTGGGCTTTTTTGATATTGACAATACGGTCAGTTTTAGCAGTAGCAATAAGCAAATCAGTCTGCCTACACAAAAATGCAGGGATTTGAATAATATCAATCACTTCTGCTAATGCTGATGCTTGGGAAGATTCATGAATATCGGTCGTGATAGGCAATCCAAACTCATCTTTGACCTTTTGCAGTATCCTAAGTCCTTCATCAAGACCAGGCCCTCTATAGCTACTCAAGGAGGTACGATTAGCCTTATCAAAGGAAGCTTTGAAAATATAGCTAAAGCCTAACTCATCAGTTATTTTTTTGATATTTTCTGCCAAATCCATTACCATCGCTTCATTTTCAATCACACAAGGACCACTTAATATAAATTTATTCTCTTTGAGTTTTTGATAGAGTGCTTCACTTTTCATTTATCATCTCCAATGCTTTTGTATAATCTTCTAATGTATCTATCCCTATTGATTGATACGCAGTCTCTACCATTTTAATACGATAACCATTTTCAAGTACACGTAACTGTTCAAGCTTCTCTAATCGCTCCAAATAAGTAGGAGTCATTTGGCTGTATTCTACTAAAAACTCTCTTTTATAGCCATAAATCCCTAAATGACGATAAAACTTTAAAGGATGAGGAATGGTCGTATGGTGATTGATCAAACTTTCCCAATCATCGCGATGATGGGGAATAATGGAACGTGAAAAATAGAGGGCATCGCTATTTTTATCTATCGTGACCTTAACGACATTGGGATTTTTCAGCTCTTCTACTAGTTCTAATTGATGCATTGCACTCACCATCTCTACCCCATCCCTAAAAGCCTCTACCAAAGCATCAATAAGCCTAGGCTCCATAAAAGGTTCATCCCCTTGGACATTAATTACAATATCAGCATCAAGAGATTCAACTGCTTGGGCAATCCTATCGGTTCCCGACTCATGAGCAGTATCGGTCATAATCACATTATCACTAAAGCTTTGACAATGCTCTTGCACTTCTTGTGAATCAGTGGCAATGTAGACGGCATCAATCTTTTTTGCTTTACACGCTTGTTCATAGACTCTTTGCACCACACTCTTACCACCTAAGTCCAGCAAAACTTTATTGGGCAGTCTTGAAGAGTTAAGCCTTGCAGGGATTATAACGACACTTTTCATTTTTTATGTTCCTATATCATACATTTGAATAATACCTACTAACTGCTCATCACTATCAACTGCGAGTAGAGCATTAATCTTAAAATGATTCATCATTTCACTTGCAATCGTTAATTTTTCATTGGCATCAATACTTTTTGGATTATAGCTCATTATATCTTTAGCTTTGAGTTTAAAAAAATCTTTTTGATTCTCTCGCATGGCTCTTCGAATATCCCCATCGGTCACGATACCTTCTATTGTATGATTGTTCACAATCACACAAAGCCCCAACCCTCCTTGGGATATGGTATGGACAATATCAACAACTAAAGAATCTTGTTTAGCAGTAGGTAGATTTTGCGTTTGCATCACATCCCCTACTTTAGTAAGTAGTCGCCTACCCAAACTCCCCCCTGGGTGAAACTTTGCAAAATTCTCATCTCTAAATCCACGCAGTTGCATCAAAACCACTGCCAAAGCATCTCCCATTACGAGTGTGGCAGTCGTTGAACTTGTAGGAGCTAACTGCAAAGGACACGCCTCTTTCTCTACCGAGATATTAAGATGATAATGGCTATTTTTAGCCAGTGTGGAAGAGGGATTCCCACTCATAGCGATAATCACATTGTGTTGCTCTTTTAAAAAAGGGATGAGTTTAAGTATCTCATCACTCTCACCTGAATTGGAAATAAGTATGACAATATCCTCAGCCTCAATCATCCCCAAATCTCCGTGATAAGCTTCAGCAGGATGCAAAAAGAAACTTGGTGTACCTGTACTCGCAAGTGTCGCGGATATTTTTTTACCAATAATTCCTGATTTACCCATACCTGAAATAATCACTTTACCCTTTGTTGCTAAAATCTTTTGAACGGCTTGTTCAAAATCTTTTGTAAGGTTTTGTGATAGATTAGCTATCTCTTTAGCTTCGAGAGCAAAGACCTCTTTGGCAATACTCGTTATCTTATTTGTTGCTATCTGCACACTCTCTAATTCCCTTAAGTCAAAAACATTCTAAGATTATATCAATTTTAAACTCAATAAAAGCTATTGTAAAAATAAAAGTTTCATTAATTTTATAGACTTTTAGTTTAGATTTGATATAATCTACTCTCTTATTAAAATGGCAACAGGGTAATAAATGTTTCAACAACAAACTTGTATCTTAGTTTTGGGAATGCATAGAAGTGGTACTTCGGCACTAACTGGATTTTTAAATATTTTTGGTTTAAGTGCGGGGACTGAACTAATGTCTGCTAATAGTACACAAAATGCAAAAGGTTTCTTTGAAAATAAAAAAGTTGTTGATCTTAATCAAAATGAATTATTTGACAGATTAAAAATAGACTGGGACTCTCTCTACACACTCAACGAGGATTGGTACTTGGAACCATCACTGGATGAGTTATATACAAAAGCCAAAACTATTATTAATGAAGATTATAAGGACAACCCTACCTTTCTTATTAAAGACCCTAGAATCTGTCTGCTCTTCCCATTTTGGGAAAAAGTTTTTTTAGATTTAAATATAGCGATAAAGGTAATATTACCTTTTCGTAATCCAGTTGAAGTTGCAAAGTCTCTTGAGACAAGAGACAACTTTACATTTGATAAGTCTCTATTACTATGGAGCAAATATGTTCTATACGCTGAATATTACAGTAGAAATTATAATAGAATATTTACAAGTTTTGATGATTTAATCAATAATCCGAAAAGTCTATATGATAATATTGTAAAAATTTTAGATATAAAGCTACCCTACAGTTACGATGAAAAAGATCAAGAGATTACTGACTTTTTAGATTCAAATTTAAAACATCATAATAAAGATATAAACTTAGATAATATTAATATAGAAATAACAAAAAAAACTACTGAGCTATTTTTACGACAACTTAATAATGTCGATAGCGATGTAGAACTATCCAATCAATTACGTTCTCAATACACTACCCTTATTGATGTAGGCTTGGAGATAAACTTAAATGAGGAAAATATATCATTTCATCCATTTAGTAACTTTCTATCAGATAATCATCTTGCTATCATTATACATTTATACTATATCGATCTATGGGATGAAATTAATAGCTATTTAAAAAAACTACCCTCTACTTTTGATATCTATATCACTATAACACCACAACATACAGCCAAAAAGTTAAAAGAATTAAAAAATAAATTAGACTCTAATATCAAGTTGATAATGGTAGAGAATAGGGGAAGAGATGTTCTACCCTTTTTAAAGATCATGAAAGTGATAGGATTAGATAGATATCAATATATATGCAAACTACATAGCAAAAAATCTCTGCATATCAAGTATGGAGAGGAATGGCGAAAAATTTTATATGATTATCTAATTGGTTCTAGAAAGATTGTATTAGATATTATTACAAAACTTGATAGTGATGAAAAGGTATCAATGATCACAGGTTTAAATCTTTTAACTCCAAGTAGTAAAAACTACGATGAGAATGAGAAAAATTTGCGACTACTATTCTCTTCAGTGGGAATAACATATACAAAAGATTATAATTTTGCAGCAGGTACAATGTTTTGGCTCAACCCAAAAAGTCTCTATCCAATGGAAAAACTACTATTCAATATCCCTATTTTTGAAGAAGAACAACAACAAACAGATGGAACACTTGCACACGCTTTTGAACGATTTTTTGGTTTTATCTGTGAATACAAAAACCACAGTATAAAAGAGAATAGGTTAAACCTTAAAACAAAGAACAGTGATAATGAAAAGAGTGAGATCTGTAAAAGAGTAGAAAATAATGCAATTTTTCAATACCAAAGAGTAATAGAGAGAGATGAGATTATTATTAGCAAAAATGAGCAACTTAAAGCTAAAGACCATACAATAATCAAAAGAGAAGCTCTAATAATAGAAAAAAATGAACAACTTAAAGCCAAAGATCAAACAATTCTCAAAAGAGAAATGGTTATCAACAAAAGAGACGAACAGCTCAAAACAAAAGAGACTTTAGTAGCAAATAAAAATGATCAACTTAAAGCCAAAGATCAAACAATTCTCAAAAGAGAAATGGTTATCCATAAAAGAAACGAACAGCTCAAAACAAAAGAGACTTTAATAGCAAATAAAAATGAGCAACTTAAAGCCAAAGATCAAACTATTCGCAAACGAGAAACAGTTATAGCAAGTAAAAATAAGCAACTTAAAGCCAAAGATCAAACTATTCGCAAACGAGAAACAGTTATAGCAAGTAAAAATAAGCAACTTAACATAAGAAATAGTGTCATAATAAATAAAAATGAACAACTCCAAGCAAGAGATAAAAAGATCAAAGAGATTCAACTAAGTGTAGAAAATTATAAAACTGAACTTCATAACTTACAAAAGGAGTATGCAATAATCTACAATAGTAAAAGCTATAGAATCACGCGAATACTGCGACAACTTAAACGAAAACTAAAAGGAGTTCTCTCCAGATGATAAAGTATCTAAAATATCTCAAGGATAAAAGAGTCATTGCGAAAAGTGGTCTTTTTGATCTAAGATACTATCTCTTTACCTACAGTGATGTACGTAAAAATGATCTTGACCCTATTCGGCACTATCTCAAACATGGTGTTCGGGAGGGAAGAAACCCAAGTGCAAGCTTTGACACCACTTGGTATTTAGATACCTACAAAGATATCCAATCTTCAGGCGTGAATCCACTGGTTCATTATATTCAATATGGTAAAAAAGAGGGGCGTACAACACAAAAAGCAAAGCTTCAATCCTCTCAACAAAAACCTTCACAAGCAAAGCCTATAGAGACAAATAGACTTTTTCAAGCCTTAAAACTCCAAAAAACATTTAGCTTAGTCAATGAGGAGTATCACTACACACAAAAGAGGATGTCCCTACAGGAGAGTTATTTAATTGACTGGGAACAAGAAAGAAACAAACCTAAAAAATCTAATTTTGCCTCCATTGTCATTCCTTTATATGGACAATCTAACTTAACAGACAACTGTTTAGAGTCTCTCTTCTCTACCAAAGCTGGCTATCCTTTTGAGGTTGTTTTAATCAACAACTCACAAAACCCAGAAGATATTCAAGCACTCCAAAAATGGGAATCAAACCCCTCTATCAAAATTGTTCAAAACAGTGAAAACCATAATTTTGCACTGGGGTGTAATCAAGGATTTAGCCGTACCATTGGTGACAAAGTAGTCTTTTTAAATAACGATACAACAGTGACGGATAATTGGCTTAAAGAGCTTCTCTTTCCTCTTGAAGATGAAAATATCTCATCGGTACAGCCTAAGCTCCTCTACCCTGATGGTGACTTGCAATGTATGGGGATTGTCTTTTCGGATAAAAGTGATATTGGCTATCCTCTCTATCAAAACTACCCTATCGAGAAAGAGGCAATTAATCAACCTCGAAAATTTCAAGCCATCACAGCAGCTTGTTTAGCAATCAGAGCCTATGACTTTGCTTTACTCCAAGGGTTTGATACTGCATTTGTCAATGGTCAAGAGGATGTGGATCTATGCTTACGACTTAACAACCTTAAGAATAGCCTCTCCTACTATGCTCCAAGCTCTGTTGTCTACCATTATGAAAGCAAAAGTAAAGGCAGAGGTAAATTTATTGCTCAAAACCGTCGAACCTTCCTTGAACGATGGAGAGGTAAAGTAATAGCCGATGATAGTTTCTACTATACACAAGATGGCTATGAGGCGATCCAATACACTATTGATAACCCTAAATATAAAGAGCTTGGTTTTGAACTCTATACCCCAACGATTCAAAAAAGCCAAATACCTCCTAACAATAGTGCAACACACCCCATTAAAGATCGTATCTTTTGCATCACAAGCAACAACACAATAGAGCTAGAGCGAAAAACCATTATGGTCTCTACTCATCGTGTGGGAGAAGTACTCTATGGTGGACAACGAAGCTTTATCGATATGGTCGAGGCTCTTTTTCAGAGCAACTACAATGTTATTGTGACACTTCCAAATAGTAGCAACCAAGCCTATATCGATATGCTTACTCCTCTGTGTCATAAACTCTACATTGTCAACTACAGTTTTTGGCTAGCCAACCACGTCAACCATGATAGCATTGCTCTTTTAGAAACAATTATCAAGGATAACAACATTGATGCCCTCTATGTCAATACCATTGTCTGTAGAGATCCCCTTATCGCTGCACAAAAAGTCAATGTACCCTGTGTTATTCATGCAAGAGAGATTATTGACAGTGATGAAGCCCTATGCCAAACCATTGGGATTGAGAGTAGCGATGAGATCATTGATCAAGTCAAAAAAAGTGCAGATGTATTAGTCTGTAACTCCAAAGCCACACTTCAACTCTTTAAGGCTGACCACTCTGAGCTTATCTATAATCGTATCAACATGGATCTCTTTGATAAGCTCCGACCACGCAATGAAACCAAGCTTCGCTTTGCTATTATTAGTGGTAATGAACCCAAAAAAGGGATTTTTGACTTTGTAGAGGTAGCTAAAGCCTGCAAAGATATTAACGATATTGAGTTTTGCATTATTGGTCATCGCAATAGTCACATTAAATCAATCGAACAAGATATCAAAAAATCAAAACTCACTAATCTCAAACTCTTAGGATATTATAACAATCCCGTTGATGCGATTAGTGAGTGTGATGTTGTCCTGAGCCTCTCACATGTCAAGGAGTCCTTTGGACGTACTGTCGCTGAAGCTATGGCTGCAAAAAAAGTTGTCATTGGTTATGACTGGGGAGCAATCCCCGAACTCATTGATGATAATATTACTGGCTTTATTTGTCAATACCGTAACCTTGATCAAGTAATAGAGAAGATTCACTATATTTCAAACCATAGAACACTATTAGAAGAGATGGGGCAAAAGGGAGCAGAAAAAATCAAAACTCTATGCGATACAAAAATCTATAGCAAAGCAGTGCATCAAGCCATTGAAAGAGCCCTGCAACTTAGGTCTGTGGCACAATCTCAATACAAAACAACACTCATCATCCCTATCTATAATGCCTATAACGAAGTGATTCATTGCATTGATTCAGTTATCAATACAGTGCCAAGCAACTGTGAAATTTTACTTATTAATGATTGCAGTCCTGATAAACGTATCCGACCCTTATTAGAGAAATATGAAGGGCTTACCAATATCTCAATCTATCACAATGAACCCAATTTGGGCTACACACGCAATGTTAACAAAGCCATTAAGCTGGCTAAAGGTGAAGATATTGTGCTACTTAATAGCGATACCATCGTGACACAAGGGTGGCTAGAAAATCTCACAAGCGTAGCCTACTCTCAAAAAAATATTGGTACGGTAACGGCTATGAGTGACAATGCAGGTGCCTTCTCATTCCCTAGTAATGAAAAGGGTATTGAGATTAAACCCCAAGAGATTACCCACAATAACTACGCCCAAATCATCATTGAGCAGACCCAAAAGCTTGATCCCATTGAAGTACCTACAGGTTCAGGTTTTTGTCTCTATATCAAAGGAGCTTTGCTAAAAGATATTGGTCTTTTTGATGAAGTGCTCTTTCCACGGGGTTATGGGGAAGAGAATGATTTTTGTCTGCGTGCGATTGAAGCTGGTTGGACCAACGTTATATCAACAACAACATTTGTCTTTCATGTACGCACAGCGAGTTTCAAAGATGAAAAAACCCAGCTTGTCAAAAGTGCCCAAGCACATATCCTGAATAAATATCCCAACTATACCCAAATGATACAAGAAGCTTTTAAGTCTCAAAAACTCCAAACACTTCACCAACACGCACAAAAAGCGATTGAAAATATCCATAAACAGAGGTCACCAAAAGCATGAATAAAGAGCTTATCAAAAACACTCTCATCTACAAAACACTCAAAAGTCTAAAAAACCGAGGTCTTAAAGCCACCCTTGCTAAAATCAAAGAAAAGCTCGTACCATTGGGATTGAAGTTTACAAACCTCAAACCCAAACCCAAACCTATTGTTGTGGATAATATGGATGCCATTATCAAACAAGTAGAGTCAAACTATCTTGAAGTGCCTTCATCACAGCCACTTGTATCCATCATCATTCTCACGCGTAATGGCTTGGAGCATCTCCAGCGACTCTTTAAGGCTATTTACGATAACACTCTTTATAAAAACTTTGAGATTATTGTGGTGGATAATGCTTCAAAAGATAAGAGTCTTGAATTTTTAGAAAACAATCGTTACAACTTTAATCTTGAAGTTATAAAAAATGAGCAAAATGAATCTTTCTCCTATGCCAATAACCAAGCAGCAAAGATATCCAAAGGAGAGTATCTACTCTTTTTAAATAACGATACTCAACCCCTTAAAGGATGGCTTTCACACTTGGTAGCAACCTTGCAATCATCTCCAAAGATAGCGGCAACAGGTTCACTGCTACTCTACCCTTATATGAAAAATGATCCCTTTAGTAGCAAAGTGCAACATGCAGGTATCGCCTTTGATTACGAAAATCAAGAGGATTTAAAACTACAATTCTTTAGACCTTATAATATAGGACAGGGTAAAACACCCATCATCGCCAATCATAAACTCAATAGTGGTCAGAGAATTGCATTGACAGCAGCTTGCATGTTGGTTAAGAAAGATATCTTTAATGAAGTCAATGGCTTTGATGAGCAATACAGCTACGGCTACGAAGATGTCGATTTAGGGTTAAAGTTTCACCAAAAAGGGTATAAGTGCCTCTATTGCCAAAACTCTATTGCCTTTCACTACGAATCAAGCACACAAAAAAAAGAGTATGAGAGTGTGTTGACGAAACGAAGAGAGAGCAATATCAAGCATCTTCATGCCAAATGGCACAGCTATCTAATGCAACACTACTTCTTTGAAAAGTTTAGAGGGACACAAAAACTTTTTTCAGACCGTAAACTCAAAATTGCCTTTGCTGTGACAGAAGCAGGTCCAGAGGTCTCAGCAGGAGATTACTTTACTGCACTTGAACTAGCCAATGCCTTTAAAGCGATGGGGTATGAGGTATCCTTTTTACAGCGAAGACGAGCTGACTGGTACAAAGTTCCTACTGATATTGATGTGATTGTCTCGATGCTTGATTCCTACGATCTAACAAAGATTAAAAACAAAAACAAAAACTTTATCACTATTGCTTGGATTCGAAACTGGCTAGATCGTTGGTTGGATAATCCTTCCTTTAATGACTATAGTATGATCTTTGCTTCAAGTCAAACACTTTGCGCTATGGTTAAAGAAAAGAGTGGCAGGGAGGCTATCCTCTTTCCAATTGCTACCACACCCGATAAGTTTATCAAAGCCAACAACCAAGATAAGAGCTTTAGTAGTGACTACTCCTTTACAGGTAACTACTGGGGTGTTCCACGAGAGATTGAAGGCTTTTTAGATCCTTCGGAGCTTGATTACAAATTTAATATTTACGGTAGAGATTGGGATCAAGTTGCAAAGTTTGCCCCTTACCATCAAGGATTTTTAAACTATCAAGATATTCCCAAAGTCTATGCCAATAGTAAAATCACTATTGATGATGCTGTTGTTGGTATCACCAAACCCTATGGATCAGTCAACAGCCGTGTCTTTGATGCCATAGCGGGTGGTACGCTTGTCTTTACCAATGGAATTATCGGTGCCAAAGAGACCTTTGGAGGTTTACTCCCTACCTATGAGAGCAAGGAAGAACTCCATACTTTACTTCAAGAGTACCTTAGTGATAATAGCAAACGTCAAAAACATATTGAGAAGCTCCAAGAGTTTGTAGTTAACCATCACACCTATCGTATTCGAGCCCAACTGATGAAACAAAAACTTGAAGCCTTTGTAGGCATGAAGCCAAGTGTTGCTATTAAAATGCCTATACCAAACTGGAGTGAAGCAAAAAACTGGGGAGACTATCATCTAGCTCTTGGACTTCAAAAACAGTTCAAAAAGCTTGGCTACCACACTATCTTACAAGTATTGCCTGAGTGGAATAATTACGAAGGGGATCGTTGTGATGTGGTACTCGTTCTTAGAGGATTATCACAATATGAGCCTAAAAAGCATCAGCTTAATCTTATGTGGAATATCTCTCACCCTGATAAAGTAAGTGATGAGGAGTACAACAGCTATGATAAGGTCTTTGTCGCTTCAGATATTTGGGCAAAGAAACTAGAAGAACGGCTAACAACCCAAGTAGAAGTGATGCACCAATGCAGCGACCCCGACCTCTTTAAACCTTTTAAAAGTGATGAGTATAAACATCAACTCCTCTTTGTAGGAAACTCACGAAAAATCTATCGTAAAGCTCTAGAATATCTTTTGCCAACGAACTATCAATTAGCGGTCTATGGTACACTTTGGGAAGGTATTATTGATCCTCAATACCTTAAAGGAGAGCATATCTCCAATCACGAAGTGCATAAATACTATTCAAGTGCCGATATCGTACTTAATGACCACTGGGATAGTATGCGTGAGAATGGCTTTATCTCTAACCGTATCTTTGATGTCTTAGCCTGTAATGGCTTTATCCTCACCGATAACGTGGGTGGCCTCGAAGAACTCTTTGGAACAAGTCTTATCACTTACAACTCTAAAGAGGACTTACAGTCCAAAATAGAATACTATCTTAAGCACAAAGAAGAGCGTGAACAACTCTCACAAATGGGACGAAACCTAGTTTTAGAAAAGCATTCACATAGAAATAGAGTTGAACAGATAATAAAAACCATAAAAAGGAAACTAGAAAATGAAAAATAATAAGATATGTGTGGTTGGCTTAGGTTATGTAGGACTACCTTTAGCCCATGCATTTAGTGCAAAATATCAAGTTGTTGGCTTAGATATTGATCAAGCACGTGTTGAAGAACTCAACAGTGGTACAGATCGTACACTTGAGCTTAGTGATCAACAAGTTAAAGAAGCATTGGATAATGGTATCAAGTTTAGTACTAATACTGAAGATATCAAAGAGTGTAATATCTATATTGTAACAGTACCTACCCCTATTGATGAACATAAGAAACCTGACTTAACACCTTTAATAAAATCAAGTGAGACCATTGGAAAAGTATTAAAAAAAGATGATATTGTTATTTATGAATCCACAGTATATCCTGGTGCTACTGAAGAAGTCTGTGTACCTGTATTAGAGAAGTTTTCCAATATGAAATTCAATGAAGATTTCTACTGTGGATACTCACCTGAGCGTATCAATCCAGGTGATAAAGAGCATACCGTTACTAAAATCCTTAAAGTCACAGCAGGCTCTACTCCTTCAGTTGGAGAAGAAGTTGATAAACTTTATGCAAGTATCATTACTGCTGGCACACACCTTGCCCCTACTATTAAAGTAGCAGAGGCTGCTAAAGTAATTGAAAACTCACAAAGAGATATCAATATTGCTTTTGTCAATGAACTGGCCATTATATTTAACAAACTAGGTATCAATACCCA
>Ga0193954_1000366_pt1 | contig 26719 bp, 18 predicted proteins | sample BB_5_MG_FD_140340 | JGI IMG/M metagenome (GOLD analysis project Ga0193954, IMG submission 140340) | Microbial mat bacterial communities from the Broadkill River, Lewes, Delaware, United States - BB_5_MG | ecosystem: Environmental > Aquatic > Freshwater > River > Microbial mats | place: USA...
TATGATTTGTGAAGGTGCAAGTGGTCATTTCTTTGAAATCGATGATTCGGAGAATATTGTTTGGGATTATGTTAACCCAGTTGTAACGGATTCGATTCTTGCTCAAGAGCAAGTGGTTCCAGGTACGTCAAACCTATTAAATCGTGCATTTCGTGCGCGTAGATTGGCACACGATTATCCTGGAGTGTTGGCGTTGCCGCTAACAAACAGTGGTCCTTTGGAACGTGACCCATACCCAACCAATTGTGAAACGCAATTGAATATCGATGAGGTTAATGCAGAACATTTATTAGTTTATCCTTCTCCTTCTTTGGATGTGATTTTTGTTGAAGGGGTAAATGAGAATGAGTCTTTTAGCATAGTAAATGCACTGGGTGAAGTTATTTTAGTAGGTAAATTCAATTCAAATTCTATCGACATCGAGTCTTTGGAAGAAGGAATCTATTTTTTATCTGTTGAAAGCACAAATAGCGTTCAAAAACAGACTGTTTCATTTCTTAAAAGATAGGTAGGGCTACATTCACAGAATTCGTTCTAAGGATTGAATTAATTGGTTAGAGAAAGCTGAATTACAAATGGTTTTAGTACCTTTATCAGCTTCAAAAGACCCTATATGTCAAAAACCAGAAAACAAGACGCGTTAGATTATCATTCAACAGGAAAGCCTGGAAAGATAGAGGTTGTACCTACTAAACCCTATGCTTCTCAACGTGATTTATCCTTGGCGTATTCGCCAGGTGTTGCTGTACCTTGTTTAGAAATTGAGAAAAATCCGGAGGATGTTTACAAATATACGAGCAAAGGAAACCTTGTAGCCGTAATTTCAAACGGAACTTCTGTTCTTGGACTCGGTGATATTGGTCCAGAGGCATCAAAGCCAGTAATGGAAGGGAAAGGACTCCTGTTTAAGATATTTGCGGACATCGACGTGTTTGATATTGAGGTAGACGCAACTGACCCTGAAATTTTCATTCAAACAGTAAAAGCAATTGCCCCGACTTTTGGTGGAATTAACTTAGAAGATATCAAAGCACCAGAAGCCTTTGAAATTGAGCGTAGACTTAAGGAAGAGTTGAATATTCCAGTGATGCATGATGACCAACACGGAACGGCAATTATTTCTTCTGCTGCTTTATTGAATGCTTTAGAACTTGCAAAAAAGAAAATTGAGAAAGTAAAAATTGTTGTTTCAGGAGCAGGCGCTTCAGCTTTGTCCTGTGCGAAATTATATCACGCACTTGGTGCAAAAATTGAAAATATATTCATGTTCGATTCGAAAGGATTGATTTATGAAGGTCGTCAAGATTTAGACGACACAAAAAAGCTTTTTTCTAAACATAAGAAGTCAGTTGAATTTGCTGATGCCTTCAAAAAAGCAGATGTATTCTTAGGACTTTCTCGCGGTGGCTTGGTTGATAAGGAAATGATTAAAAAGATGGCGAAAGATCCAATTGTGTTTGCTTTGGCTAATCCAGATCCTGAAATTTCATACAAGGATGCAACTTCAGTGCGTAAGGATATCATTATGGCCACGGGAAGGTCGGATCATCCTAACCAAGTGAACAATGTTCTTGGTTTCCCTTTTATTTTTAGAGGCGCTTTAGATGTTAGAGCAAAAACGATAAACGAAGAAATGAAGTTGGCTGCTGTGCATGCCATAGCTTCGCTAGCTAAAGAATCTATTCCTGAAGAAGTGATCGAGGCTTATGGTGAGAAAAATATCTCGTTCGGTAGAGATCAGTTTATTCCGAAACCTTTAGATCCACGTTTGATTTATTACGTAGCACCGGCTGTTGCGAAAGCGGCCATGGATTCGGGTGTGGCTCAAGCACCGATTGAAGATTGGGATGCTTACGAAATGGAATTAAAGAATCGTCTTGGCTTAGATAATAAACTGATTAGAAATATTACTGAGAAAGGTCAACGATCTCCTAAGCGTGTAGTGTTTGCTGAGGCGGATAATATTAAAATCTTAAAAGCGGCGCAAACTGCTTTTGAAGAAGGTGTAGCAATTCCAATTTTATTGGGGCGAAGAGCAAAGATAGAATCGCTAATTGAAGAATATAGTATCGAGTTTTCTGAAGTAGAAATTGTAGACCCTAAATCAGATGAAGAAACAGAACGTAGAGAACGATTTGGACTAACATTTTTTGAAAAACGCATGAGAAAAGGCGTTACGGAATATGAAGCAATTCAAATTATGCGAGAAAGAAATCATTTCGGAGCTATGATGGTTGAAATGGGAGATGCGGATGCAATGATTTCTGGTATTACACGTAATTATAGAGATGTTGTTCGACCTGCAATTCAAACTGTGGGACTTCAAAAAGACATGACAAAAGTGGCAGGTGTTTATATATTGAACACAAAACGTGGACCATTATTCCTTGCTGATACTACGATTAATTTAAATCCTACTGCTGAAGATATTGCTGAAATTACTTCAAATGTGGCCAAGACTATTCGTAAATTTAAAGTTACTCCAAGAGTTGCATTATTGAGCTATTCAAACTTTGGTTCTGCCTTTGGTGATGATGCTAAAAAAATGTCTAAAGCCGTTGAAATCATCCGTGAGAATGACCCAAACTTAATCGTTGATGGTGAGGTTCAAGCGAACTTTGCACTGAATAATGCATTGATGAATGAACAGTTTTCTTTTTCAACTTTGGCAAATAAGAAGGTTAATACATTGATATTCCCTAACTTGTCCGCTGGAAATATTGCTTACAAACTTTTACAAGAAATGACTGAAGGTGATGCCATCGGCCCTGTACTTGTAGGATTGAAAAAATCTATTCACGTTTTACAAATGGGTTCATCCGTTCGTGAGATTATCAATATGGTTAAGGTTGCAGTTGTAGATGCACAAAACAAATAAGAATGATAGGACAACTAAACGGTAGATTGATTGAAAAAAACCCAACGGACTTAATTGTCGATTGTGGTGGTGTTGGCTATGAAGTGAAAATTTCATTGAATACGTTTAGTGCACTTGGTTCAAACGAAAACGTGCGTGTTTATACCAAATTAGTTGTTCGAGAGGATGCGCAAATATTATATGGCTTTGCAGATGTTGTCGAACGAGAAATGTTTAATCACTTAGTGTCGGTTTCAGGTATCGGTCCTAATACGGCAATGATCATGTTATCTTCACTTGTTCCAGAAGAAATAGCTGGTGCTATTCAGTCTGAAGATGTAAAAACGATTCAAAGTATAAAGGGGATTGGAGCAAAAACAGCTCAACGTGTCATTATCGATTTGAAGGACAAAATGTTAAAAATGGCATTTTCAACTGAAAATATCTTCAATTCAAACAATACTAATCAATTTGATGCGTTAACAGCATTGGTTTCCTTAGGGTTCGATAAGAAAACTGCTGAAAAAGCAGTTGATAAAGTAAGTACAGGCGAAGAGTCTGTAGAACAGTTGATTAAGGAAGCATTGAAAATACTATAGATTGAGAACTATCAAATTACTACATATGAAATTTACTTTTGTCATGCTATTATTTATAGCTGGCTCGAGTTATGGTCAGGATACTTTGATATATCCAATAAATAATAATGTTGACCCTACACAAACTACCACTCAAAGTTTTGATTTAGGTGATCCTACTTCTGTTCAACCTACAATTGTATATGATCCAGCTACAGGAACTTACATCTTTCAAGAAACCATTGGTGGATTGAATTATCGTAATCCTTCCATGATGACGTTGGAGGAGTACATTGAATATGAACGTCAAAAATCATTGCAAGACAATTGGAAAGAAAAAATTGACGAACAAACAGCAGAAAATCAACCCTTAGAGTTTCCGATTAAGATTGGAAGTAAAGTCTTCGAAAACTTCTTTGGCTCGGATCAAATTACCATTCGACCTCAAGGTAGTGTCGAACTTTCTTTTGGAGTGAATTCCTCTCGTTACGATAATCCTTTGATTCCTGTCAAACAACGAAAAATTACTCGTTTTGATTTCGATCAACAAATTAATTTGAATCTAGTCGGACAAATAGGGACTAAATTGAAATTGGGGGTGAGTTATAATACTCAGGCCGCGTTTGATTTTGATAATGTTTCGAAACTTGAATATGCAGGTGACGAAGATCAGATTATTCAAAAAATTGCCTTAGGAAACGTTGCAATGGAATTACCTACTTCATTGATTCAAGGTTCTCAAACATTGTTCGGTGCAAGTACGCAATTGAAATTTGGAAAGACTACAGTAGATTTAATTGCAGCTTCTTCTAAAGGGAAAAGACAAGAAATCAATATTACGGGTAAAGCTCAGGTTCAAGAATTTGAATTGTCTGCGGATAATTATGAGGCGAACCGTCACTACTTTTTAAACTTGTATCATAAAGACCATTATGATGAAGGCATGTCAACTCTTCCGATTGTTAATTCTACGATTAACATTAATCGTATGGAAGTTTGGTTAACGAACAGAACAAACAATACAGAGAATACTAGAAATATTATTGCATTTACGGATTTAGGTGAATCGAAAGCTTCTAACTGTGAGGGTGATCCTGGTTCTTACTCTAGTTCAGATTTACCGTCCAATGATGCCAATGGAATTTACCAATGGGCGGCAGTAGCAGAGCCAAATATTAGAACATTCGTTAATTCTGTAGCTGCATTAAGCAGTCAAGGGACACAACCTGGACCTTTTGAACAAGCTGTCCACTACGAAAAAGTAGAGAATGCAAGAAAATTAACTGAGCAAGAGTTTACCTACAATGCGCAGTTAGGTTTTATTTCTCTAAATCTTCCTTTAAATAATGATGAAGTTTTAGCTGTAGCTTATGAATATACATACCGTGGAGAAACGTATCAAGTTGGTGAGTTCTCTACCGATGGTATCGATGGGCAAGATGCACTTTTATTGAAGTTAATTAAACCAACAATCACTAATCCTAAAAATAAATTGTGGGATTTAATGATGAAAAACGTTTATTCAATCGGTGCTTATCAAGTTGACCAAGTTGGATTTAGATTGGATTTACTTTATAATAACCCAGCAACTTCATTAATTGTTCCTTTCTTTCCTGCGGATAATCTAGGGGCGAATATTACTGGAATTGATGATAAACAATTGGTAACTTTATTGGAAATGGACAAGATTAACCAAAACAACCAACCTTTCTCGGATGGTGTTTTCGATTTTGTTCCAATTCAATTTAATGGAAATAGAGCCGAAAATGGTGGTACGATAAATACTAGAAATGGTCGTGTATATTTCAGTACAGTAGAACCATTTGGTAAAACCCTAGCGGATAAACTTGAAGCGGCAGGTGTGTCTGATGTGATCATTGATCGTGTGGCATATACGGAGCTATATGATTCGACAAAAACGGCTGCACAACAAATCCCAAGTAAAAATAGATTTAGCTTTAAAGGTGAGTACCAATCGTCAATTACATCAGATATCCCATTAAATGCATTGAACGTTCCTGAAGGGGCCGTTTCTGTTACTGCTGGAGGAATCAAATTGACCGAGGGTGTGGATTATACCGTAGATTACAACTTAGGTCGTGTTAAGATTTTAAATACAGGGATACTAGAGTCGAATACTCCAATTAAAATTTCAATTGAAAGTAATTCAGTTTTTGGATTCCAGTCGAAATCGTTGTTTGGCGCCAGGGTGGCCCATCGTTTTAGTAATCGACTAAATATTGGAGCTACTTGGATGCGAATGATGGAGCGTCCAGTAACACAAAAAGTAGATATTGGTAGTGAACCATTCAAGAACAATATTGTTGGACTGGATTTACAATACCGTACAGAGGTTCCTTTCTTAACAAAGTTAGTGGATTACCTTCCAGTAATTTCTACAAAAGAAAAATCTACATTCTCTTTTACAGGTGAATTTGCTCATTTGATTCCGGGTCAACCAAAAGCAATTAACAAGGACGGAACTTCATATATCGATGATTTTGAAGGTTCGCAAAGTACAATTGATTTAAAGTCTGCGGCAGCTTGGAGGTTAGCTTCAGTTCCTCAAGGTCAAATTGATTTGTTCCCAGAAGCTGTAAATAAAGATCTGACTGCTGGTTTTAAACGTTCTAAAACGGCTTGGTACACAATTGACCCATTGTTTTATCAAAGTAATAATCTTACACCTGAGCACATCGTAAATGATCCAACTCAATTGGCTGATAGTAGAATGCGTGCGGTAAATCAAAAAGATATCTGGCCAAACTGGGATCCTCAATATGGGTCAATTCAGAATGTTCAGATGTTAGAATTTGGATACTATCCAAAGGAACGTGGAATGTATAACTACGATACAACAAATACTGTTAATGCTGATGGAACATTTACAAACCCTGAGAATCGTTGGGGTGGGATAATGAGAGCATTAACAACAACGGATTTTGAACAAACGAACGTCGAGTATATTCAATTGTGGGTAATGGACCCATTTAACATTGATGCTGAAAATGTAGATCCTAATGCAACGCATAATGGTGGTGATTTATATTTTAATCTAGGTAATATCAGTGAGGACATCCTTCCAGATTCTAGAAAGAGTTTTGAGAATGGATTGCCTGCAACAGGTTCATTTATTGATGATAATCTTGATACAACAGTATGGGCGCGTGTTTCTACGCAACAAATTGTTGTGAACGCTTTCGACAATGATCCCGATGCAAGAGTAAATCAAGATATTGGATTGGACGGATGGAACAATGCGGATGAACGTGTACATTATTCTAATTACGTTACATGGGTGCAAAATAACTCTGTTCTTTCTCCGGCTGTAAAAGCACGTATGATTGCCGATCCTTCGAATGATGATTACAATTATTATCGTGATGACAATTATGATGCGCAAGAATTAAACATTCTAGAACGATATAAGAAATACAACGGAATGGAGGGGAATTCCCCGACAACCGAAATGTCTGATACTGCGAATGCAGATGGTTATCCAACTTTAGGTACAAATTCTCCGGATGTTGAGGATGTAAACCAGGATAATAACTTGTCTGAAACTGAAAGCTATTTCCAATATAAAGTGAGTCTTCGTCCGAATGATATGCAAGTTGGACAAAACTTCATTACTGATGTTCAAACATACGACAAAGGAAATGGCGATATCGAGAAATGGTATCAATTGAAAATTCCAATCCGTGATTTCGAAAAGAAAATCAATGGAATTAATGATTTTAGATCGATTCGTTTCATGCGAATGTTCATGAAAGGTTTTGATGAAGAAGTATTGTTGCGTTTTGCACGTTTGGAGTTTATTCGAGGAGAATGGAGAAGATTCTATGACGATTTAACTGAACCAGGTGAGGGGGTTGTTGTAGATCCAAACCTTACGACATTTAATATTGGCGCTGTAAACATTCAGGAAAATGATAAGCGTGAACCAATTGAATATAAAGTTCCACCAGGAATTACACAAGAGGTTGATCCTTCTCAAACGTTCCAACGATTATTAAATGAGCAATCATTGAGTTTAGAAGTGTGTGATTTGCAAGATGGTGATGCAAGAGCAGCTTACAGAAATGTGCAGTTTGATGTTAGAGCATACAAGAAACTTAAAATGTATGTTCACGCAGAGGAAGTAGATCCTTTGAAGCCTTTGGATGATGATGATGTTACTTTATTTGTGCGTTTAGGGACGGATTTTACTGACAATTATTATGAATACGAATTTCCATTAAAGACAACTGCTTGGGGTGCCAGCGTTGATACTGATATTTGGCCAGAGGAGAACTTCATGGAAATAGTGTTTGATGATTTACTGAGTCTGAAACAAGATCGAAATGAACTGATTAATGCAGGTTCTACAAATGCTTCATACGTGATTGAGTATGCTAAAGTAGATCCTAAGAATGAGGAAAGAGTAATTAAAGTAAAAGGAAGTCCAAACCTTCAAGGAATTAAAATGATGATGATCGGTGTGCGTAATCCTCACAAAGATTCTCATGTAAACGATTCTTGGGCTGAAGATGGTGATCCAAAATGCGCCATCGTTTGGGTAAATGAGTTGCGATTAACAGACTTCGTGAGTGAAGGTGGATCTGCTGCGGTTGCGCAAATGCAAGTACAGTTGGCTGATTTTGCCAATGTAAGTATGTCTGGAAATTACTCTGGTATTAACTGGGGTTCTGTTGAAAGTAGAGTTCAAGAACGTCAACGAAATGAGCAAATTGGATTCGACATGAATGCTAATGTTCAATTGGGACAATTCTTTGGTAAACAAGCGAAGGTTTCATTGCCATTTTTCTATGGATACTCAATGGGAATTATCAATCCTGAGTACGACCCATTTAACCCTGATATCAAGTTAAAAGATTACGAAGATGCAGCGCTTAGAAAGGAGCGTGCTAAGCTAGGGCAAGATTTCACTGAACGTAAATCATACAATTTCACAAATGTTCGAAAGGAAATGAAGGCGGGCGCAAAACCTAGATTCTGGAGAATTTCTAATTGGTCTGCCAATTATGCTTATTCGGAGAACTATGAACGCGATTTTAATACGAACTACGATAGAACTAAAACTTGGAGTGGTGGATTGAATTATAATTATTCATTCGATGTGAAACCGGTAACTCCTTTTAAAAATGTGAAGTTCTTGAAAAAATCAAAATGGTTCGCTTTAGTGAGGGATTTTAATTTTTACTTGAAACCGAAAAATGTTTCTTTTGGTACTGATTTATTAAGAACGTATAACGAACGTCAGGTTAGAAATAACATTGTTCCTGATTATGAATTCGCTCCAGTCTATATGAAACTTTTTAACTGGAATCGTGATTATGCCTTAGCATATGATATTACGAAGAAATTGAAATTTAATTTTACAGCGAATAACCGATCTATTTTTGAGGAAGCCGATGGACAAGTTGATCGTAAAGAAGATCCAGATGGATACCGAGTATTTCAAGATTCAATTAGATCTCAGATGGCGACATTTGGTAAAGCAATGGACTATACACACAATTATAGTTTAAACTATACACTACCACTTGATAAAATACCAGCGACGGATTGGATGAATGCCAGCATTAAATACGATGCAACATATAATTGGCAACGTGCTCCATTAGCACAATCTTCTTTCGGAAATACAGTTCAGAATAGTCGTAATATTAATATGACAGGTCAGTTGAACTTTACAAACTTATACAACAAGGTTCCTTTCTTTAAAAAGGTGAACAAAGGTTCAAACTCGAGTCGAAGAGGTGTGAGCAGTGTAAATGATAATAAAAGTAAAGGAGACGGAAAACCAGAAGAAAAAGAGGAAGAAGTTACTTCGGATGAACCAGAGAAACCTGAGTCTGAAATGACGAAGAAAGAACTTCGTGAAAAGAGAAAGAAAGAACGTAAAGAGAAACGTAAAAAGAAAAAAGAAGAACGCCAGAAAAAACGTAATGGAAAAGTTCATCCAGTAGCTGGTTTCTTGGCAAGATTGGTCATGAGTGTGCGTAACGTGTCAGGAACGTATGCGCTGACAGACGGAACTTTATTGCCTGGATACAACCAGGAAGTTGGTATACTTGGATTTAATCCAAGCTTCAATGGTGGAATGGCAGGATTCATTTTTGGTCAGCAACGTTATGATCTTTGGGGTCGTGAAACTGGATACAATGTAGCTGAAACGGCTCGAGATAATGGGTGGTTAGTTCAAAATGAAAACTTGAACAAGCAATACACAAACTCGCATTCTAAGAATTTAAATATTAGAGCGAGTCTCGAACCAATGAAAGACTTAACAGTTGAGTTAACGGTTTTAAGAACGTACTCGAAAAGTCAAAATGAATTCTTTAGATGGAACTCTACAACTTCTGATTTTGAAAGTCAAAGTAAAGTGGAGGTTTCTACTTTAACATATTCGAATGTTTCTATTAACTCTGCATTTACTGCATTAGGCGATGGGTATAAATCTTCGGTATTTGATAACCTTTTGGCGAACAGAAAAGAAGTATCGCAACAACTAGGTAAAGAAAACGGAAATTCTACTCAATTGAACTCTGGTTATTACGATGGTTACGGAGGAACGCAGCAGGAAGTTGTTCTTGGGGCATTTATGACTTCTTATACGCAACGTAAAGTGAACGAGAAAAATATCAATCCAGTTAAAAATTTACCACTTCCAAACTGGTCAATTAATTACAATGGATTGAAGAACTTTAAGTTCATGAAGAAGCATTTGAGAAACTTCGTGTTACGCCATGCGTATAGTTCAACCGTAAGTATTTCAGGAATGCAATCAAATCTTGCGGCTGAGTTTGATAACAATGGAGACGCAACAGCACGTGATTTGAATAGTAACTTTATTGCGCAAAGTCAGATTCAAAATGTTGTCATTAGCGAACGTTTTTCTCCGCTAATCGGAATGGATGCAACATGGATCATAAAAGGACAAGGTTTAATTACAAAATTCGAATACAAGAAGGATCGTTCAGCAACATTATCATTAAACAATAATCAAGTTACGGAAGTCTTAGGTGATGAGTGGGTAATCGGTGTTGGTTATAAATTTGCAAAAGTTAAATTGCCTTTTGAAAAGATTCCTGCGAGTCCAGTTAACTTGCGATTCGATTTTTCATTTAGAGATAATTTAACGGTAATTCGTAAAGTCGTAGAAAACACAAATCAGGCAACTGCTGGTCAGAAAGTAATCTCTATCAAAGCTTCAGCTGATTACAATATGTCACGTTACTTAACGCTTCAATTGTACTACGATCAGACGTTAAATACACCGAAGATTGCAACGTCGTATCCTACAGGAAATCTAGCGGCAGGTATAAGGTTACGATTCAATCTGGCTGGAGTTCAATAATGATGATTCGTCAAATTGAACCAAAAGACGTAGCTGCGGTCATGGATTTAATTCGTGGGCTTGCAGAATATGAAAGAGATTTGGCTTCTGTAAAGAATACAACAGAACGGCTAACTGCAGATATCTTTGAGCATCATTACTGTGATTCTTTAGTTGTTGAAGTAGATCAAGTCATTGTTGGTTTTGCTCTTTATTATACTTCTTATTCTACATGGAAGGGCCCTTGTTTGTACTTGGAAGATTTATTCGTTTTACCAGAATTTCGTGCTAAAGGTCTAGGTTCAAAACTGTTCGATCAACTTGTCGATTTGGCAAGAGTTAATGGTTTCGCAAGAATGGATTGGCAAATCATAAATTGGAATCAACCTGCTATTGATTTTTATGAGAGAAAAAATGCTGTGATTGATCGTGAATGGTTAAATGGTCGTATCTTTTTTCCTGAAAACGAAGAAAAATGAATATTCTAATAGCTGGAGGAACAGGATTGATTGGACAGGCGCTAAGTGAACATTTAGTCCATGATGGTCATGAAGTGAAAGTTTTATCACGATCAAAAGGAAAACGACTAATTACTTGGGATGTCAAAGCAGGAATTATTGAATCGAATGATTTAGGAGAAATAGAAGTTCTGATTAATTTGAGCGGAGCAGGGATCGCGGAAAGAAACTGGACGAATTCACGGAAAAAAGAATTGCTCGATTCACGTGTCGAAACAACAAAAGTGCTTTTCGCTCATAAAGAAAAAATGCCAAAGCTTAAGCAATATATTTCTGCTTCCGGAATTACGTGTTATGGAAACGGGTTAAATGAAAATGGGTATAAAGAGTCAGACGATTTTGGAACGGACTATATTTCAACTCTAGTTCAAAAGTGGGAAGCAGCAGCTGACTTATTCCAAAATCATGTGATTACGGCAAAAATCCGTACCGGAATTGTTTTGTCGGCAAAAGGAGGGGCTTTGGAAAAGATGCTAAAGCCAATGAGATACGGTTTAGGAGCACCAATCGCAAGTGGCAGGCAAATACTCCCATGGATTCATATCGATGATTTAACGGCCTTATTTGTCCACGTAATTAACAAGGAGCTAAGTGGGGCGTATAATGCAAACGCCGGGAATACATCAAATAAAGAATTTACTAGAACGCTAGCCGGGTCCATTGGTAAAAAGATTTGGTTACCAGCAGTTCCCGGATTTATGATGAAGTTTATGTTAGGCGAAATGGCTACCCTTCTTATCAATGGAGTGCATGTTTCCAATGAAAAAATCAAAAAGACGGGATTGACTTTTAAATACCCAACCTTGGACCTTGCTTTAACTCAATTGGAATTAAAGTAAATCATTGGCCAAATTTGCCAATTCAGAACGTTCACCTTTTTCAAGTTTCACATGAGCAAACAAGGGTTGTCCTTTTAAACGGTCAATTAAGTATGCCAATCCATTACTATTTTCATCTAAATAAGGGGTGTCAATTTGATTCACATCTCCAGTAAAAACAATTTTGGTGTTTTCCCCAGCTCGGGTAATAATTGTTTTGATTTCATGAGGCGTTAAGTTCTGCGCTTCATCAACAATAAACATAATATTTGATAAGCTTCTACCTCGAATAAATGCCAAAGGTGTAATCACAATTTTTCCATTCTCTTCAAGTTCTTCTATGGCTTTTCGTTTTTTCTCATTCTCGCCAAATTGAGATTTAATAAACTTTAGATTATCCCAAAGCGGTTCCATGTAAGGGCCAATTTTATCGTTGGCATCACCAGGTAAAAAACCGATTTCATTATTTGATAATGGAACAATCGGTCTAGCCAGAATGATTTGTTGAAATTTATTACTTTGTTGTAAAGCTGAAGCAAGTGCCAACAAGGTTTTTCCTGTTCCTGCTACACCTTGCAAAGCAACAAGCTTAACATCATTGTTAAGAAGGGCATGTAATGCAAATGCTTGCTCAGAGTTTTTAGGTTTAATTCCATATGTAAACTCTTTTTCAATACGTTCTATTAAGTCTAATTTTTGATTGTAAACTGCTAGCGACGATGATTTCCCATTTTTTAATATGTAATAACCGTTTGCAATTTTTTGATTTCCAAGAATCCCGCCTTCTTCAATTCTACCTTTCGTGAATATTTGACGGATCTGATCAGAGTCTATATTTTCAATCGTTTGAACCGAGCTGGATTGCGCCATATCGGAATTGACTTTTCCCGTTTCATAATCCTCAGCATTAATTCCTAAAGCCTTCGCCTTAATTCGAAGATTGATGTCTTTAGTGACCATCACGACCTCTCTTTTCGGTTCTCTTTCTTTTAAGAATAATGCAGCATTAATGATTTTATGATCGTTTTTACCTCTGGCGTAGATGCTCTCAGCATTTATACCGGATGGTGTTGTTTCAAGAATTACTTTAAAGCTGCCTAGTCCTTTTCCTAATGGAATCCACTCTTGTAGTCCACGTTCTGCAGAAAGTTTATCAATAAATCGAATGACTTCACGAGCCGAAAAGTTTTTTGTATCATGACCAATTTTGAAATTGTCCAATTCTTCTAACACTGTAATAGGAATAGCAACATCGTTTAATCCGAATGTTGAGATAGATTGATGGTCGTGTAAGAGCACTGAAGTATCAATAACGAATATTTTTTTCTTCTTAGGCATAGGCGTGATTTTAGCTTTAAGTTAAAAGTTAAATACATAAATCACGCCGAAATCAGATCCTACTTATTGACAATAAAATGTTGAAGACTAAAGTGTTGCCTGATTGCAATAATCAGTTACTGAGCATCGTTTAGGGGCAATTAAGGGAGCGGGATGTTATCGGAAATTATCTTCTTCAAAGGAATATTTATCCTACAATAAACTGAGCGTAAATCTGTTGAGTCTAAATTGATTGTAACAGGAGTATAGTTGATTGTCCACATGATTTTATTAGTAGAATCTGCCAACAATTTTGGAGGATAATTCCCGGTGTAAAACATCATAGAACTATCTGATTTTCTCATATTCATTGGGGGTGAAAATAACAAACGTACCTTTTGATCCTCTTTTGTCATGATTCCTCGGTTGAACAATGTTTGGAGGAAAGTTTCATTATTTTTTAGGGTAGATAAGTATAGTGAGAATCCTGATACTTGCACATTCTTGTATTTCGTTACTTCGGTAACGTTGAAATCATCGTCAAGTTCGGATTCGATATATTTCTCTCTTATAGTTTGAATTCCACCTTGACGAAATGCTGCTTCTCCATCCCAAACTTCAAGAAATTGATCGGTTGGAAAACTAATTTTTTTACCGAGGGAAGTTATCAATTTATAAATCGGATCTTTTTTACTTCGTTTTAGCCGATCTATATCAACATTGAGACTGATAATGTTTTTAGAAAATTCTTGTTCATAAAACATTGATGTTGTATTTCGAAGTTCAAATAAAATTGAATCGAATTGCGTGATTTTCGTATTTAAAATCAAATTACTTGAATCGTTTGATAATGATATAATTGCTGATTCTATGCCATATTCTTGTAATTCTTTCGTTTTAACCTGAGCAATAATTTGATTCTCTTCTAAATATTTTTTGTTGATGAAGGAACGCCATTCTGGAGAAATTTCATTGCGCTTCTTCACGCGAATTCGAATCAATGTTTCATTGAAACGTTTGCCTTTATAAAACAACATCCAATCATCTCCATACGCCATATAAATATGTTCTTTCGGAGATAAGTAAACGGGAGTATTGTATATTGTGGTGTCTCTAATCTCGACAAATTTAACGAGGTGTTCTACACCTTCACGAACCTTACTGCTATCACGAACGGTAAGCATTACACCGGCATCTTCAAATTTATGATCGTTTTCATTTAAGAAAAAATAGACTGGAGCCTGAAGGTCTAACCCATAGTTTTTACCTTGACTGAGCATGAAGTCAGGGGAAATGAAATCTCTAAAGGGAAGCTTGTAATAAAATAATGTTTTTGAAAGTGATCGTGACAAAGTCAGCACATTCGTCTCACCAATAATATCACCGTCGGGAAGTCTATCGTGTATTTGGGCTGGCAAATCCGATTCACTCTCCCAAGGCTTCAAATAAAGCACCGCAGATAAACTCCCTGCAAGGATAAAAATAATAAGGAGATTACGATACATGGTTAAAAGATACTTACTTCGAAATAACGTACATGCTATTGATTAAATCAAGAATGTATTTATCCGAATCTCCTTGAGCATCAAAGTCATAAGTCAAGTTGAACGAAGTGCTTGAATCAGATGTATTCGTAGAAGTTAAAGCTACTTTTCCTGATTTTCCGCGTACAACATCTATCATTTCATTTTCACTATCACTAAAGAGCTCACGTGGAAGGCTCTCAATTGCCAACCCTAAATCAGCATAACCATAAATGATTCCACTTTTCTTGGCAGCTTTTGCATCTTTTTTGGCTAGTGCATTTGTCCCATAACCTTCTGCATGGTTTTTAACTAAGTTTTCATCATTAGTTAAAATGAATAAGTCATTTTTCATTAAAATATATAGCGGAGCAGAATTTAAAACACCACGATCAATCACCCAGTAATCTCCATCGTTGTGACATTCTTCCGTTAAACGAGAAACCCGTTGTAAAATACGGTTTGGAATGTCTGATCTATCTGTAGAAAATCCAACTGTAAAAATAGGCATGTCTTCTTCTGATTCTTCTTCTAATTCAATATACTCAAACGTTTCTTCATCATAATCATAGATGATTTTTTTCGTTTTCACTTTTTGAATTCCGTTGAATGTACCAAACATACTTCCTTTGTAAGTATCAAATACAGCATCTTTATTAACAAATTCATCCATCAATTCAATAAACAAAAGTTGCGCACTGATTCCAGGGTTTTCTTCTTCAGAAAGTAATGGAACAATTACGTCGTAAGCTTGTTCATAGGCTTCACGCAAATTCACGCGATATGTGAAATAAGCTGAATTGTCCTTGTGGATATACTTTAATACGTTCTTGTCAAATTTAGCATCACCTAGCTTTTCATATATAGAACCAAGTTCTTCACCATACTTAGCGTTTAATTGCATCTCCACTGAGTTATCATTGATCACAAGGTCACCTAATAAAACATTCCCTGTATATAGTTTTTCGATATTAGTATATAATGTCGGGTAAATAGTTTGAAGGAAAGTAAAATCTCGGTTGTTTTTTAATCCTTTTGAATTGTCCATGAAAAATGTTCCTTCAGAAGTATGCGTCAATTGCTCTGCAAATTCAGGAGAACTATTAACCAGGTTATAACCATCGATGAAAATTTCATCACAAACCATGGACAGGTATTGAACAGATAAGGCTGTTTCAACAGAATCTCTTAATTCATAGTACGTTTTAACGTTCAAGTCTTCTTCCGCAACAGGTAAGATTTCTGTTTCTGATGGAGTAGAAGTGTTTTCGATTGTTTCCATCTCGTCAAAAAACTCTATTTCTTCAACTCCCTCTTCGATCAAATCTGGATCTTTAATTTCATATACTTCCTCATATGTTTCAATGTACCATGGGTAATCGTTTCCACGCGCATACCAAATAGAATCCGTAATTTGATCAACGGCAGAATTATTCGGAGTAACTCTAAATAGGACACCTGAGTTTTCTTCGATTGCTATTCTGCTAAAGTAAGACTCATAAAACTCAACATTATCATAATCACTATACGCTGATGAGAAATCATCAAAAACGTCAAATAGATTATCTTTATTTACAACACCAAATGTAAGTCCCGCAACTTCGTAGTTTTCAGTTATACCATAAAACACATTCAATTTTTGATTGAAATCAATACCTGAATCTTTTAGCGTTTTACCCGTAGTTGAACCATCGAAGAGCTCTGCTTGAACTTCTTCCATGAATTCGTATTGCACTAAATCATCTAAAGAGATTTTTTGAAGAAGTGACACATTATTAATGCTAAAAACAGAAGTCGCTGCCCTAGGTATTAAGTTCTCGGATTTTTGTGATAAAGCAAAAAACGTAGTGAATACTGAGATTGCGAAAATTGAAAATTTCATAGCGCTATATATTTCCTTATGTATAAAGGATATTGAGTATCAAAAGTACTAAAAAAGAATCCGGATTAATTCGAATTAACAAGATTTATACTGTTGTCAAGTAAATTAGGATCTTGAATTAAAGCATGTAAGTCGGAACGAATCATTATTGCTTTTAGACTTTTGGATAAATTACCGTTAGAGTTACTAAAAGTGTCTATTGGAGCAAAAAATCGTGTTATAGAAGTGTATGTACCTTGTTTTAGTAATTCGCGGTCTTCTGATTTTATTTCAGAAAGTTTTTTAGTTGTGATTATCGGAACTGAACGTACAAATTTTAATTCGGAATAACTTAGCCAATTATGTTCCAATTCAGGAATAAAACGGTTTTCTGATTCTTCCCGTACAATGGATCGAATCGCATTTTGTAAGTCTTCTAATGATGTAAAATCACATTGTATTTTAAATATGAAATCGTTGAAATTAGATTCTATTGAAGCATTTGAAATCCCTTGTTTTGTTTTGAAGGATTCGACTACTTGCTCTATTTTATTTGAGATCTCCTCAATAGAAGGAATCTTTTTACCGTCTAAGCTATCTAAGGCTAAAATTGAATTAATCTTAACCTTACTTGAACTTAAGTTGATATTGTATTTAAATGTACCACTTCCGTCTTCATTAAAGGAAAGGTCGTCGATGATTTCTATACAGCTAGAAAGCCCGAATAAAAGGAAAAATGCGAAAAAGCTAACTACAACTTTCATGGTCCAAATGTATTTAATTTTCGTTAAACAAAAACAGTACCACGAATGAATTGACAGAAAACTTTATTAATCCTTGAATACTCGTTATATTTGCACGTTAAACGCACTGTTTGTGTAGGTAAAATACAAAATTAGAATGTCAAACGAAAATAGAATTTCAACAAATAAAGCACCTAAACCAGTAGGTTTATATCCACATGCACGTAAAGTTGGGGATTTATTGTTTTTGTCGGGAGTTGGTCCACGTGTTGCGGGTTCAGATGATATAGATTCTGCAGTACCAGGATTGAAATTAGACAAGAACGGTAATTTCATCGAGTTTGATTTTGAAAAACAATGTCGCAGCGTATTTGATAATGTTCGTGTGATTTTGGAAGAGTCAGGTTCAAGCTGGGATCAATTGGTTGATGTAACAGTGTTTTTAGTTAATATGAAACGAGATTTTCATGTATACAACAGAATCTATGCTGAATACTTCAAAGACAATTTACCTTGCCGAACAACGGTAGAAATTAATTCATTACCAACTCCAATCGCAATTGAGTTGAAATGTATCGCAACAATTAAATAATTATGATCAGATTTATTATTCGCTGTGCCGTAGCAGCACTTTCTTTAGGATTAACAATCGCTTTATTCTATAATGGATATTGGGGATGGGGAATTGTAATGATTCTTATTACGGGTATAGTTGGATTGTCATTTTTTAGAAATGAAAACATGGTATTGGCGTTGAATGCAATGCGTACAGGTGATACGGCAAAAGCATCCAATTATATCAATAAAATTACGCATCCACAGTTTTTACCTAAGAAACAGCATGCTTATATTTTGTTTTTAAAAGCAGTTTTGAACACTCAAGAACTTGGTCTTTCTGAAAGCGAATCTTATTTAAGAAAAGCGATGTCTTTAGGTTTAAGAACAGGTCAAGATAATGCAGTGGCAAGAATGCACTTGGCTGGTATTTGCGCTCAGACTGGAAGAAAGAAAGAGGCGTTAACCTTATTGGCTGAAGCTAAAAAATTAGATACGGGTGGTATGATGAAAGATCAAATCAATCAGATGCAAAAACAACTTCAAGTAGCACCTTCGAAAAATCAAATGCGAATGGCGCAAATGATGGGTGGAAGAAGAAAAACGCCTCGAAGATAGTATGTCAGACGAACGCTTGTATACCACTGGATGGGACGATTATGAATTAATTGATGCCGGAGGTGGAAAAAAATTAGAGCGTTGGGGTTCTATTGTAACTATTCGACCAGAAGTTCAAGCTTATTTTAAGTCTGGTAAGCCATTTGATGAATGGAATAAATTGGCGCATTGGGAATTTGTTTCGAATGGCGGTCAGTCTGGCAAATGGAAATGTCTAAAACCAGGTAGTCCAAATGAATGGACAATCAAATACAACGATATAACTTTCAACTTGAAGTTGACTAAGTTTAAGCATGTAGGTCTTTTTCCAGAGCAACGAGTAAATTGGGATTTTCTTTCAAAACGGCTTAAAGAGAACGATAAATTCTTGAACTTATTTGCTTATACTGGAGCCGCATCTGTTGTGGCAAAAAACCATTGTGCAACTGTATTGCATGTCGATTCTGTAAAGCAACTAATAGGATGGGCAAAGGAAAATATGGAGTCGAGTGGATTAGCAGATATAAAATGGGTACACGAAGATGCGCTTAAATTTGCGGCACGGGAAGTCAAGCGAAATAATCATTATCATGGTATGATGATGGATCCTCCGGCGTGGGGTATTGGTGCGAAAAAGGAAAAGTGGAAACTTGAGGATAAATTGGATGATTTAATAGTTCAAGCAAGACAAATTATCGGAAAAAAAGGGTTTCTAATATTGAATACATATTCGCCTAAAATAGACCTGAAAACCTTAGAAGTTGCAGGTAAAGTTCATTTTGAAAAAGGTAGAAGTGAAGTGAGGGAATTGTGGATGAAAACTACTACAGGTAGAGATTTGTACTACGGTAACTTACTCCGAATTCACCCTGTAAACTGATTCAAGATTTTATCAGCTAATACGTTACTTAGTTTAAAATAGCTTTCATGTGTCCAGCCTCCTACGTGTGGTGATAGAATCACATTTTTTGAGTCCAGTAAATACTTGAAGTCTGGTGAGAGTTCTTGTTCAAAAAAAGATTCAAAACTCGATTTTTCATATTCAAGCACATCCAAACAAGCACCTAGAACTTTATTGGTTTTCATGGCATCAACCAGTGCGGCCGTTTTAACAACTTTACCTCTAGCCAAATTTATCAAGTAGATACTTTTCTGAAATTGAGCGAAAAATAATTCGTTTGCGAAATAGATGGTTTCTTCATTCTGAGGTATATGAAAACTTATAACATCACATAACGTGAACAGGTCGATTAACGTAGATTCGTTAACAAACTCATTACCAAAACCTGATTTATACTTATCATAGGCTAGAACTTGCACATCAAACCCGCGTAGTTTTTTTGCAAATGCCTGACCATTATTTCCAAAACCTATAATCCCAACGGTTTTACCGTCTAATTCTATACCTCTGTTTCCTTCTCGGTCCCATTTTCCTTTTCTTACTTCTGCATCTGCGCTAGGGATTTTATTGAATAAGCTTAGTAGCATTCCCAGTGCATGTTCAGCAACAGCATTTCGATTTCCCTCGGGTGCGTTAAATAGACGAATCTTTCTGTTTTCGCAGTAATCAATGTCAATATTTTCCATTCCTGCCCCGGAACGTGCAATAAACTTTAATGACGGAGAGTTTGATAAGAATGTTTCGTCCATTTTAAAACGCGATCGAATAACAATACCATCTGCGTCAGAAATTACATTTATACACTCTTCTTTGGATAATAGCGTGGCATCTACACAAGTATAACCCTGTGCTAGTAATCGTTCTTCTAATATTGAATGAACGATATCAAGGAAAACAACTTTCATAATGCTAAGACTTATATACCGTATGCCAGTACACCAATGGTTAAGTAAATAAATAATCCAAGGACGTCATTTAAAGTTGTGATAAATGGTCCTGTGGCTAAAGCGGGATCAATTTTATATTTATCCAACAAAAGCGGGATTAAAGTACCGAAAATTGCGGCGAATACAACGACAGTTAAGAGTGATATGCTGACAACAAAACCGAGTGTTGCGCTATCAAAAACATAGGCAATACCATAGATTATTATAGATAAAAGCAATCCGTTAACTAAACCAACTAATGCTTCTTTCAATAATTTCTTTAAAATTGAACCAAATTGATCCGTCCCACGGGCTAAAGATTGAACAACGATTGCAGAGGATTGAACTCCCACATTTCCTCCCATAGCCGTAATTAATGGGATGAAAAAAGCCAATTGAGGCACTTTACTAATTCCCCCCTCAAAGGCAGAAATTACCTGAGCACCTAATATCCCACCAAGTAATCCAATTAAAAGCCAAGGAATACGCGCTCGTGAAATTCGTAAAACACTATCACTGGATTCGATGTTTTCAGAAATACCAGATGCCAATTGAAAATCTTTGTCGGCCTCATCCTTAATAACGTCTACAACATCATCGATAGTAATACGACCAACGAGTTTGTTTTGAATATCGACAACCGGAACGGAGACTAAATCATACTTTTCCATGATTCTTGCAACATCTTCATTGTCATCACTCGTTTTAACTGAAATGATATTTTTACTTGAATATAAATCGCTAATCTTAGTTGTTGGATTGGCAAAAAGCAATCGTTTTAAAGATAAAAAACCGACAAGTTTGTTGTTTTCATCAACGACGTATATTGTAAATATTTTTTCAACCTCCTCCGCTTGTTTTCGCAATTCAACAACGCATCGGTTAACAGGCCATTCTGCCTTAGCTTGAATAAACTCTTTTTGCATTAATCCCCCAGCTGTGTCAGGTTCATAATTTAAAAGGTCTACAATGTCATCGGCTGTTTCAATATCAGAAATATGACCAATGACTTCTTCAACTTGTTCTTTTGGAAGTTCACTAATTAAATCGGCAGCATCATCGGAGTCCATAAACTCCAACTGTTCGGCAATCTCTTTAGAAGAAAATGTTCGGATAATGTTGTCACGGAGATCTTCATCCAATTCGACCAATACATCTACCTGTAATTCTTCTGAAAGTAAATTGTAAATGTAAATTGAGTCTTCAAATTCAAGCTCGTCAATTATTGAGGCAATATCGGCATGGTGAAGAACAAAGAGATTTTCTTGCACCCAAGAAGTGTCCCCCTTTTGAATGGCAGTGTTTAATAACTCAAGAAATTCTTTCGTTAACTCGAAGCTCATTGCTCAATTTTTCAGCAAAGATAGTATTTTGACTTGGAAGAAGAGAATCCCATTGTGAGATCTTAGGAAAGAGTGCTTAAGTAATCTCGTTCCTATTTATAGAAGTGCTGAAAAGTCCCAAGAATAATGAGTAGAAAGTAATTCCAGTCTGTGTTTCAAGGGTGTCTTCTATTAAAAAGGATAACAAAATGATTACTATGAAACTAAGTGCCAAGACGTCTTTCTTCCTAATGTTTAACTGAATGAAACGAATTTGAATCATCATAAATAAAGCAAAACCAATTATTCCTAATGTCAAGAAAACCGAGAGGTACATGTTATGTGATCGCTTTTGATTTTCTAAAATTAATAGGGTGTTTGAATTTTTATATGCTTCTAAAAACGCATCATTTGTGTCGCCAGTTCCCACACCTAAAATGTAGTTTTTAGAAAGTATGCGAAAACCTGCTTTCCAAAACTCAATGCGTTCCAATAATGAATGGTTGTTAGGGTCTGCTACGTTATTTAATTGAAACTTGACTCCATACATCCGAGCCATAATTCCGGTCTTAATATAACTTGCTTCGCCTTTTTCAATGGATCGAATATCTTCCGTTGATAATTTCGACAACCCTTCTGCGTCTTTCGGGAAATCCTTAGAGGATAGGTATCGAATAATTGTTGATTTAATTGGTTGTCCTTTTAAATCGAGTGAGTCAAAGTGAATTTTTGAATATTTTGGCCAGTCACTTCTTAGTTCAGGTTCACAAACTAAAATGTAAATTGGCTTCTCTGTGATTGGGGAAACAACATTGTAGTGGTTTGTATAATATTCTCCTTTTGCAGTTTGCCGCGGAAGATCTTTGTAGTCGCTTATATCGATATGAATTGGCGTAAACAACCATATTAAGAAGAATGTGATAACACCAATAAATGTGAGAATTATTGAACTAATTAAAATTCGGTTTTTCCGCCACAATTTGAATACTAAGAATACGGCAAATACACCGCAAAGTGTAATATATCCAGTAATGACTTGACTGTAATATGTATAAAACGAAAGCCAAATTATAAGAATCAGTAATGGAATCCAGTATTTGGTATGCTCAAAGAGAAAAAACATCAAAATTCCTATGGAAAAGGAAACAGTTAAGGCATATCGTACATGAGAAGAGAATAATGACATTCCTCTAATGTCGTCATAAACTCGATGGCCGAGCCAGTTTTGGTACATTCCAAAATTGATGAAAGACACCAATAAAGTAGAAGTTATAAATGCGATTAATATAATATTCAAATGCTTACGATTAATCACAGGCTTAACAGTTAATGCTGTTGTAATCACGAGTAATGGGAGTTTCACTCTAAAATCATGTAAGGCATAACTGAAGTTAGAGGTCCAAAGTAAGCCGATCAAACTAAAAAGGAAAAACAGCAGTATCATGTGAAAAACACGATTTGTTTTAATGTTTTTCCAATACGTGTTGAAATCCGCTTCAAGAAGCAGGTTTAAGATCAGAAACATCATAGATATTGACATCACGACCTTATTTAAAGGTGTTCCAAATGCCACACCACAAAGTCCTAGTACATGTAAGGAAGTGTGCGTATTGTTTCCGAAGAATCGGTTTAACATAATTTAGTAGAAGCTATAGTTTTCTGTACAACGCTTATTTTTTCAAAATAGTATTGTATTGATTTTTATCATGAAGAACTTCTAATGATTTTTCAATAAAGAGGTCCTCTTTAAATGAATTTTGAGCTCTACCAGATTGATAATAATATCTGGAAATTATTTCATTCTCTAGAAGCGATTTAATTTGTTTTTTAAACTTCACTAAATCTCGTTCTTTCGATGGAATAACTTTATCCAGTAACGCGTTGTATTCAGATTCTGAATCTTCAAAAAAGCCTTCTTCTTCAGCAGTTTCTTTCATTTTTTTCAGCATTTCCTCTGAAGCAGTTGAATAAGTGAAGTCTTGATCTAACACATACTTCTTGAAGGCGTCGTAATCTTCATCGGACAATTCGAAGCTAGCTGCATCATCAATCGTTGCGTGCGAATAGTAATATTTGGTAGCATAATCAAAAAAGAGGTTGTTTCTATAGATAGTTGCTGTTAATCTACTCATATCTTTCAACTCAACACTAATGTCTGGGTCAATCCCTCTTCCGTCTATAACTGGGCGACCATTCTTAGTTTTGAATATCTTAACCAATGAATCAGGTATTTCCGATGCATGTTCACCATCTGCATTATCGTAATATTCAAGTCGTTGAACACACCTTCCTGATGGAGTATAATACTTAGCGATCGTCAGTTTTACCTTTGATCCGTAATTTAAATCATAAGTTCTTTGGACAAGCCCCTTTCCGAATGATTGCGTTCCTATAATCACAGCTCTATCCAGGTCTTGCAAGCTTCCCGAAACAATTTCACTTGCTGAGGCCGAACCTTCATTGACAAGAACAACCAAAGGGATTTCTAAATCCATTGGTGCATCCATGGTTTTGTACACACGGTTTTCTTCAATAACACGTCCTTTAGTAGAAACTACCAATTGGTTTTTTTCTACAAACATGTTCACGATGCGAACAGCTTCAATCAATAAACCTCCACCATTTCCACGAAGATCCAAAACTAATTCTTTCATTCCTTCATTTTTTAAGGTTGAAAAGGCAGCTTTTACATCTGATGAAGCAGTACGTGTAAAGCTATTTAGTTTAATATAACCTGTGGTTTCATCTAGCATTCCAGAATAAGGTACATCAGGAAGTTTTATTTCATCGCGTGTTACTGTAATTGTTTTTACGTCTTTAAAATTACGTTCAACCTTAATGACTACATCTGTTCCTTTTGGACCTTTAAGGGCGGCAGAAACATCAGCGGACGACTTTTTCACCATATCCTTTCCATCAATTTCAATGATTTTGTCTCCAGCTTTTAAACCAGATTTTTCGGCAGGATTCCCTTCGTATGGTTCCGATATATACACGAAGTCGTCATGTTTTCGAATTAAAGCACCAATTCCACCATACTGACCGGTTGTCATTAATTGATAATCTTCGATATTTGATTCGTGATAATATACGGTATAAGGATCGAGTTCTTTCAACATGGCGTCGATAGCCGTTTTTGACATTTTACCCGTTTCTAAATCATCTACATAGTATTTTTCTAAATGCTCATAAATTTGATCAAGTAATTCCAAGCTTCTTACAACCTCGAAACCGTTCGATTGTGAAAAAGAGACTGATGTGAAGGTAAGTGCAAGAATAGTTAGTACTAATCGTATTTGATTTTGAATGTTAAGAATCTGGTTCATCTAATTTCTTTATGATTTTATCAAATAGTTTATTTATTTTCTTCTGAAGAATGATGTGATCAAACTCTTCGGGAGTTGAATATACCAAAAACAATGCGATTTGTTTATTGTTTGCTTTCAGGTATGATTCAAGTATGTTTTTATTTAAACGAAAAGCTTCTTTCGATTTGCGTTTTATAGCATTCCTTTGTACAGCCTTTCTAAAAGTGCGTTTTGGTGCGGAAAAAACAACCTTAAAAGGAATTTCAGTTTCAAATTCAACTTCCTTGAATAGTGCTATAAATGGATAAGACTTGATGGATGTACCAGAATCAAAAAGAGATTGAATTGTGGTTTTACTACATAGCTTGTAGTTTTTCCCGAGTTTAAAATTCATCCTCGATATTAATTTGAAGTACTTTCCTTTTCTAACCTAGGAAGATTGATTTTTTCTTTGACAATAAAACTTGTTGGAAATTCTGCTTCAATTTCTGCCTTAATTTTTTCAGCTTCTAGTCGCGTTCTAAAATCTCCTGCCTTTAAAAAAAAGTTCGGGGCATTATATGATATATAGGTATCAATTGTTTTGTATTGTGACATAAACTTTGCTTTCGCCGAATTGATTTGACTTTTATCTGAATCAAAAAACAACTGGATTCTATAGCCGTCAATTTGTGGGTTAATTGCTGGTGGAACAACTAAACTTTGTTTTTCAACCAGAGCGTCGATGCGACTGTCCTTAATTACTTCAATGTTTCCCTCTTGGGAAAACAGAAGGTTTGTACCGGTCATAATTCCGATTACAAGAACTAAAAATTTCATAAAATCTATTTTCATACCGCTGCTAAGTTACAAAATAGTTCAATCAATCTTTATGCCGAAGTAATTAAGATTGGCTAAACTTATGGTATGGTGTGAGTTGTGAAAGTTTGTTAAATTGATTCCGTTACTCATGCTTATTTAGAATGATTTTAAATTAAGTTGTTCCGCATCAAAATTGTCATAAAACTGTCATGAAATCTCACATTTCTACTAAATTTGCTTCCGTCGAAAAGTGTTTTTTCGATGTGGGACTAACAGTTTTTTACATGAAAATATCTAGTAGTCAGATGTTTAGAGATCTTAGTAAATGGTGCTTTGGAGCACTAACATTGTTGTTTTTGACTGGAGCATTTAACGCCCAGGCACAAGGTGACGCCCTGTTTAAGGCGAAGTGTGCAACATGTCACCAAGTATTTAAGGATGGTACCGGACCGAAATTATATGAGGTTCGTCAGAAGTGGTCTGATGGTGGTGCTGCCGAAGGTTCAATTATCCAATGGGTTAATAATTGGAATAATGCTGCGGCTGCAGATCCTTATGCGCAGTCTGTCTCGACTTGGTCTGAGACGGCAATGAGTACCTTCCCGGATTTAACGGAAGAACAAATCACAAGTATTTTTGATTGGGTGGATGCTCAAGAAGAGGTTTCTGCTACTGCCGATGTGGCTGGTGCTGCAGGAGGTAATGCTGTAGAGAAAGAGTCTAGCTTAGGTTGGGTTTGGATTATACTAGCA
>Ga0193954_1000371_pt1 | contig 26471 bp, 22 predicted proteins | sample BB_5_MG_FD_140340 | JGI IMG/M metagenome (GOLD analysis project Ga0193954, IMG submission 140340) | Microbial mat bacterial communities from the Broadkill River, Lewes, Delaware, United States - BB_5_MG | ecosystem: Environmental > Aquatic > Freshwater > River > Microbial mats | place: USA...
ACTCTGCAGCTTGCCACCTTCAAAGCCATCTACAATTGTCCAGACTCGGGTATAACCCTTTTCTGCTAATAAGTTGACGGCTGGGGCACTTCGAGTAGAACCTGAACGACACATTACAAAGATAGCGGTTTCTGGATTCGCCTTCTTACTGTTAAGTGCCGATATCATTTGTGACTCGAAGTGCGGATTTTTTTTCATAGCCCAGCTGGATCTTTTTTCATCCCACTGCTTCGGGTCGGACACCATCCAAGGCACATGAATGTCTGTTCCAGAGGCAAATCCCGTAAATTTGATTTCAATAGGGTCTCGCACATCAACAAGTAGCGCGTTGGGATCTTTATTCAATAACTCCCACGCCTCTTGCGCGGTCACATACAAACCTAAAGTTGTTTGGGCTGTTACTTTATCTGGCTTCTCAGCAGCATAAATTGTAGGAGAGATCAGCGTATAGCAAAGCGCCATCGCCAACACAGAAGGAGATTTAAAAAACATAAAATTAGCCCTTTCTAATTTAGGATAAACTAAATATATTAGAAAGGACTAATAAAGGAAAGAGATAACTCTAGAAATCTAACTCGCCCGCTTCAGCTGCATCTTTTTCTACCGACTCGACTTTAGGTAGGTTGAGTAGTTTCTCACGTAAAGCGGTTTCTATCGCCTGTGCAGACTCAGGATGCTCTTCCAAGTATTTTGCAGCGTTAGCTTTACCCTGACCAATTTTATCACCATTGTAGGCATACCAAGCACCGGATTTATCCACAAGCCCTTGCTGTACACCCAAATCGATAATCTCACCCATGCGGTAAATTCCCTGACCATAAAGAATCTGGAACTCCGCTTGCCTAAATGGAGGCGATACTTTGTTTTTTACAACTTTGACACGGGTTTCATTCCCGGTAACCTCATCACCTTGTTTAACAGAACCAATACGACGGATATCTAAGCGCACTGATGCATAAAACTTCAATGCATTACCGCCCGTTGTTGTCTCAGGAGAGCCAAACATTACGCCAATTTTCATACGGATCTGGTTAATAAAAATAAGTAGGCAATTAGAGCTTTTAACATTGCCAGTTAGCTTTCTCAACGCTTGCGACATTAGGCGCGCTTGCAAACCAACATGGGAATCACCCATATCTCCTTCAATCTCTGCCTTAGGTGTTAGCGCAGCCACCGAGTCAACAACAATGACATCGACAGCATTGGAGCGCACCAGCATATCCGTGATTTCTAAAGCTTGTTCGCCCGTATCAGGCTGAGAAACCAAAAGATCATCAACATTAACACCAAGTTTCTCAGCATAATTCGGATCTAACGCATGTTCAGCATCCACGAAGGCACAGGTTTTACCCAGCTTTTGCGCCTCTGCAATAGCTTGCAACGTCAGTGTTGTTTTACCAGAGGATTCAGGACCATAAATCTCAACAATACGCCCGAAAGGAAGACCACCAATACCTAGCGCGATATCCAACCCCAGTGAGCCGGTGGAAACAGAAGGAATGGCTTCACGGGGCTGATCCCCCATACGCATAACCGCACCTTTACCAAATTGGCGCTCAATCTGTGACAGTGCTGCATCTAGTGCTTTTTTTCTGTTATCGTCCATCATTCAACCCTTTCGTATATCACGACAATAATACTGTATAGATGGACAGTATTATTGCGAGATAGTTTTTTAAATGCAAGCCTTTATCATGCAAGTTTTCTAATGGCACCTAACATCCCCTCAACCACAGCTCGCGACCTCACTTGAAGTCTATCTCCTGGGAATAAAAACATAGACGCTGATACACCCTTGCCTTTCTGAGCCCAAGCCAGCCAGACGGTTCCGACAGGCTTTTCTTCAGAGCCACCACCCGGCCCTGCTATCCCACTCACCGCAATGGCAATATCTGCCCCGCTTTTTCCCAACGCTCCCTGCGCCATCTCCACAACAACCTGTTCGCTCACAGCGCCATATGACTCTAAGGATTTGCTTGTTACCCCTAGAAGTGCCTGCTTAGCTGAATTTGCGTAGGTAACAAAGCCGTATTCAAACCAAGCGGAGCTCCCTGAAATAGCCGTAATAGCCTCAGATATTCCTCCACCGGTACATGATTCTGCCGTGGTTATTTTCAGATCACGGGCTTCAAGCAGTTCCCCCAGTTGGCTAGCCAACGTCAAGATAGATTCACTGTTCACGTCATTCACTACGCATACCTCTCTAATTACCGTAGAATGTCGTAATTATGATGCCCGTCTGGATGCAGACACAACCTCAGTTAGCCTAAGAAATCATGAATAAAGCCACACAGCCCCAACACACCCCTATGATGCAGCAATACCTGAAGATCAAGGCGGAATACCCTGATCAACTCGTGTTTTATCGCATGGGAGACTTCTACGAGCTTTTTTATGATGATGCGAAAAAAGCAGCGGCTTTACTGGATATATCGCTGACAGCCAGAGGAAAATCAGGTGGCAATCCTATTCCTATGGCGGGCTTGCCCTATCATGCCGCTGAAGGATATATAGCGAAAATAGTGCGAGCGGGTGAGTCCGTTGTTATTTGTGAACAGTTTGGCGACCCCGCCACCAGCAAAGGGCCATTAGAAAGGAAAGTAGCACGTATTGTCACTCCCGGCACTTTAAGTGATGAGGCGTTTTTAGATGCGACTCAAGACAACATTTTACTCGCCATCCATCAAGACAACAGCACATTCGGCATCTCACTGATGGACATAAGCACCGGACGTTTTAGCCTAATGGAACTAGCTGACGAAGAGAGTCTCACCGCTGAATTAGAACGACTAAAACCCTCTGAAATTCTCTACAATGATGAGCTCAGCCTTACGGCCATTCTCCAAAACAGGAAAGGCATTCGAGCTCAGTCGCCTTGGCATTTTGAAATCGAGACCGCGGAGCGGTTACTCTGCCAACAATTTAATACACAAGATCTACAAGGGTTTGGCTGCGCTGAAATGAAAGCCGCCATCAGCGCTGCAGGATGCCTTCTCCAGTACGCTAAAGACACCCAACGCTCGGCACTGCCGCATATTCGTCGCCTCCAAATCGAACAACGCTCAGATACAGTTATCCTCGACGCTTCCACGCGACGCAACCTTGAGATAGATCAGAACCTAGCCGGCGGTCGGGACAACACGCTGGCCAGTGTCATGGATAAAACAGCGACGCCAATGGGCAGTCGAATGCTAAGACGCTGGCTCAACCAACCGCTTCGCAACAGAGAACAGTTACTTGCTCGACAAGCCTCGATCCATTGGTTAAAAGAAGGGTACCGATACGAAGGTATCTCTGAAGTACTCAAACAGATTGGCGATATTGAGCGCATCCTATCTCGGGTTGGCTTAGGCTCGGCACGACCAAGGGATTTAGAGCGTCTCAAAGAAGCACTTGCCTGCCTACCCGATTTGCACATATTACTCACATGCTCACAACGCCCTCACCACCTAAGCCTATTGGCAGAAAAAATTCGGACCTTCCCCGCCGAGTCAGAATTACTTAACAAAGCCATTATCAACAACCCTCCTGTAGTCGTACGTGACGGTGGCGTCATTGCCGAGGGGTATGATGCAGAGCTAGATGAGTTGCGTAATATCAGTGAAAATGCAGGCGATTACCTGATTAAGTTGGAGCAACAAGAACGAGAGCGAACCGGTATTGCTACATTAAAAGTCGGTTATAACCGTGTTCATGGCTATTTTATCGAAATAAGCAAAGGGCAAGCCAGCGCCGCGCCTGCCGATTATATCCGCCGCCAAACATTAAAGAACGCAGAGCGCTTCATCACACCCGAATTAAAAACGTTTGAAGATAAAGCGTTAAGCGCTAAGAGCCGTGCGTTAGCGCGCGAAAAAGCACTATATGAAGAGATCATAAGTTTACTTGCTCAGCAATTATCACCTCTTCAAGAGGCCGCGCAGGCCATTGCAGAACTGGACACGCTGGCTAACTTAGCAGAGCGGGCCGATACGCTTAACTTTTGTGCACCAACACTCAATGAGTCACCGGGCATCTCAATTCAAGGAGGCCGCCACCCCGTTGTGGAAGCGGTATTAGACACTCCTTTTGTTGCCAACCATTTAGATATGCATCCCGATAGAAGAATGCTGATTATTACCGGCCCCAATATGGGAGGTAAATCCACATTTATGCGACAGGCAGCACTCATAGCCTTACTTGCACATACTGGCAGCTACGTTCCAGCTGATCATGTTGAAATCGGCATTCTGGATAGAATTTTCACTCGTATGGGTTCCTCCGATGACCTTGCAGGCGGTCGGTCAACGTTCATGGTTGAGATGACTGAAACCGCAAATATTCTCCATAATGCTTCGGCTAACAGCCTTGTCCTGATGGATGAAGTAGGCAGAGGAACCAGCACCTTTGACGGCTTATCTCTTGCCTGGTCTGCAGCGGAGTACCTCGCCCGAGAGATTAAAGCCTTTACACTGTTCGCGACTCACTACTTCGAACTCACAGCGTTACCCGACCAACAAACAGGTGTTTTTAATGTGCATTTAACAGCACTGGAACATAAAGATAACATTGTATTTATGCATGAAGTACAGGAGGGGCCCGCCAGCCAAAGTTATGGCTTACAGGTTGCCCAATTAGCAGGTGTACCTAACCATGTTATTGCTCAAGCAAGGAAGAAACTGGTGCAACTTGAGTCGGATGCCGTCTCAACAAATGGTGCGCATACACCACCCCCGCCGGTTCAGAATGACATGTTTAACACAGCAGTACATCCCGCTATCGAAAACCTAAAGCAAATTGATCCAGATAGCTTAACCCCACGGGAAGCGCTGGAGCTGCTATATTCGTTAAAGGCTAAACTCTAATTAACCGTTAGGAGATAATAAATGGCCTATGTCGTGACACAAAACTGCATCCGTTGCAAATACACAGACTGCGTGGAAGTCTGCCCTGTGGATTGCTTTTATGAGGGGGAAAATTTTCTCGTCATACACCCCGACGAATGTATTGACTGTGGACTGTGCGAACCCGAATGCCCTGCCGAAGCGATTTATCTGGATGATGAGGTTCCCGATACACAGCAGATCTTTATTGAAATTAATGCTCAACTGTCAGAACAGTGGCCAAACATTAAGGAGCGCAAAGAACCCCTACCAGATGCGCAAGCATGGGATGGCAAGCCCGATAAACTTGCCCTCCTGATTAAATAGAGATACTCAGTAAAGGCTTGCGCAACTACTACTTGAGCAGGTCTTCACTAGACAAGCCGTTCTTTTCGACTATCTCACGCAATTTACGTAACGCTTCCACCTGAATTTGACGTACACGCTCACGGGTTAGCCCTATCTCACTACCCACTTCTTCGAGGGTACTCATATCATAGTTTCGCAAACCAAAGCGACGCGATAGAACCTCAGCATGCTTATCTGGCAACATATCTAACCACTTTTCTAAATTGCCACTAATATTCGAGTTTTGTAACAAGATTTCAGGGTCAGAATTTTCACGATCAGCGATGGTTTCAATAACAGCCTTATCAGAGTCCCCCATAGGTACATCGATAGACGCAACGCGCTCGTTCAAGCCCAGCATCTTTTGAACACTCTCTACGGGCTTACAAACCACTTCTGCAATTTCTTCTGCAGTGGGCTCATGGTCCAACTTCTGCGATAACTCCCTAGCTGCACGAAGGTAAACATTAAGCTCTTTTACAACATGGATAGGCAATCGAATAGTACGGGTTTGATTCATGATAGCCCGTTCAATCGTCTGTCTTATCCACCAAGTCGCGTATGTTGAAAAACGAAAGCCTCTCTCTGGGTCAAATTTTTCAACCGCCCGAATCAACCCAAGATTCCCCTCTTCGATCAGATCTAAGAGCGTCAAACCACGATTGATGTAACGCCTAGAAATTTTAACCACCAAACGCAGATTGCTCTCAATCATTCGTTTTCTTGCTTTTTCATCACCCTTAAGGGCTAGGCGCGAGAAATAAACCTCCTCTTCAGCGGAAAGAAGCGGAGAGAAGCCAATCTCATTTAAGTACAGTTGTGTCGCATCCAGTGACTTGGCATTCATCAAATCCTTATGCGCCAAACTCCCCCTCCCTCGACCACTATTTAAAAACTCAGGCTGCTCATCATCTGAATCGGCTTCCGAATCGAAATCAAAATCATCCTCGGAATCGAGCAACACTTCATCATTTTCTAGATCTTTGCTGTCGAGACTTGTCATCACCGTCTGTACCTTTCGAATAAATTATAATTTTAATAGCCTACCGTCTTGGCAGATACTGTAGCGGATTTACAGGCTTACCATCCTTGCGTATTTCAAAGTGCAACATTGTTCGCGTTGCCCCACTACTACCTATTTCGGCAATTTTCTCTCCAACATTAACATTATCATTTTCTGTCACTAAAATGCGACTATTGTGTGCATATGCACTCAGGTATTCTTGGTTGTGATTGATAATAATCAAATTTCCATAACCCAGCAGACCACTTCCCGCATAAACAACCTTACCAGCTGCTGCTGCATAAACCGGCTCTCCTTTTCTGCCAGCTATATTAATGCCTTTGTTCATTTCGTCACGAGGTTTAAAACGTGTTATTACACTGCCATTTGCTGGCCATTTCCAAACAAGTGCCTGGCTTTTCGGTGTAGCAGAGATGTCAGGCTTTTTAACTTTCTCTGGAACAGACGGAGAAACAACGACTTTCGCAGGTTTAATCTGATTAGGTTTGACAGTAGCTTTAGGGATAGTGGTTGGCGAAGTTTTAACCGGGGTCTTAGCTGTAGGTGCAGGGTTGGTAATTGGCTTTGCTTTGCGAGGTGCTTCCTCATAATAATTGGTTAGCTCGTTTTTCATTTCAGGCAGTTCAGCAACCACCGACTGAACTGGCGTTTGGATCAATTTCAAACGCTGCCCAACATAGATATGATCAGCACTACCAATACGATTTCTTTTAGCAATATCGCGGTAATCTAAGCCATACCGCCATGCGATTGAATAAAGCGTATCTCCCCTTACAACGACATATTCTGCAGGTGAATCTCCAGCCTTTTCTCTTTTATTGCCTCTGTCACCTCGAACAATCTCTATCTGTTGCTCCAGCTGAATCGACTGATCTGTCACAGGGGCGTACCCTGACGCACACCCCTGTATGATCAATAACATAAATATCAGCCAAACTGCTGACAAAATTTGAAAAAACGCTTTAAAAGATTTGATCACAATTTACCTAACGGGTGCTTGTCCTCTTTCCATTAGTAACACTATCAACGCTCCTCCTATTAATAAGCATAGAGCAAATAGTGCATAAGATTCTTGTCCTGTCAGTGCCTCATAGCTAAAAGGTGAAACATTGCTTTGAACCAACGGCACCTGTTCACCATGTCGATCAATGGTATAGGATGTGGTGTACTTCCAAGGCCAGACCTTATTCAAGGATCCCAATAAAAAACCTGATAACAAAGATAACGTTACTAAGCGGCAATGCTGAAACAACCATGTCAGCACTCGTGAAAAGCTGAGAATACCAATAGCACAGCCACTCAGAAACAGACCCAGTGAGATCACATCAAACGTTTTAACAGCCTGTAAAACAGGGGTATACATACCCAACAGCAGCAAGATAAACGAGCCAGAAATACCAGGCAAGATCATCGCACAAATGGCAATCGCACCTGATACGAAATAAAACACAGGGGTTGCCTCTATTGGCGTTGGTGACATGGATGTGACCAAGTAAGCACTTAATGCTCCCAGAGAAAACATCATGATCATAGAAAGGTCCCATCGTGGAATATGCCGCCCGATTACCCATGTCGAGGCCAAAATCAAACCGAAAAAGAAAGACCACAGAAGAACCGGATAATGATCAAGTAAAAACAGGACAATGTGAGCAAAGCTGGCAAGGCTAATCACTATTCCACCAATAAGCGTCACCAAAAAATTACCGTTCACATGCTGCCAAAAAGCACCGATGCCTTTACTCAAGAGTAATTTCAGTGCCTCAAGGTCAAAGCGACGAATGCTCCCAATCAATTCTTCATATATCCCGGTAATAAAAGCAATCGTACCGCCAGATACCCCTGGGACTGCATCCGCAGCACCCATCATCATGCCTTTCAAGGCCAGTAATATATATTCTTTAGGCGAGCGCTTCTGATTCAAATGTTTCTCCTTAACGTACCGTTCCCGAAAGCAGCGGTACAAACTTTACGCGCTCAATTATTCGAGTTTCAAACTCTTTTTCAGATTTTTTAACTACCAATTTAAGCTCTTGCTGGTTTTGCCCCACAGGAATTACCAGTCGTCCACCTATTGCTAGCTGCTCTAGAAGCTCTTCAGGAATGGATTCAGGTGCTGCGGTAACAATGATGGCATCAAAAGGTGCCATAGATGGCCACCCCATACCACCGTCAGAGTGCTGTAGATAAATATTTCTCAGCCCCATAACGCGAAATCGCTCCTTTGCTTTTAACTGCAAGGGCTTAATACGCTCAACGGAATAGACTTTATCGATCAACTGGGCCAAAACTGCTGTTTGATACCCTGACCCTGTACCTACTTCAAGTACAGACTTCACCACACCCTCAGAAAGCAAAAGCTCCGTCATTCTAGCAACAATATAGGGCTGGGAAATCGTCTGATTGAAGCCAATGGGTAAAGCCGTGTCTTCATATGCTCTGTGCGCTAGCGCCTCATCAATAAAGAGGTGACGCGGCGTACCTAATATAACATCCAATACGGGCAGGCTTTTTATACCTTGCTCACGCAAACGCGTAACCAGACGTTCCCTTGTACGCCGCGAGGTCATACCTATCCCTTGCAGCTGAACACTACTCAAAGCAAGCCCTCCAACCAGTCCCCTAATCGTTCCATCCCTGGGTAAAATGTCATATCAATATGCAAAGGCGTGATCGAAACAAATCCGTGTTCTACCGCATAAAAGTCCGTACCCGGGGCATTATCCAAAGCATCTCCAGCACCTGCCACCCAATACCGAACTTTACCCCGAGGATCTTTTGAACTTTCGGGCTTACCTGCTGCTGCACGATGACCGAGCCGAGTAATATGAATACCCTGAATGTCACTGAGAGGTCGATCTGGCACATTAACATTTAGAACAGACCTTGCTGGTAGCCCTAAAGAACTTACGTTTTCAACGATCGTTTTCGCAATTGCAGCCGCTGTTTCGTAGTGCTTAGGGTAATGCCCTGCTAAAGAGACAGCAATCGGCGGCAACCCTAATGAGCGGCCCTCCATCGCTGCGGCCACGGTACCTGAATAAATAACATCATCGCCTAGGTTGGCACCCGCATTAATACCAGAGACTACGATATCCGGCACCGCACCAAAAAGACCCGACACTCCCATATGAACACAATCCGTTGGTGTCCCAGATAAGCTTACAAAGCCATTATCATGACGATGAGCATCGACAGGTCTATCAAGAGTAAGCGCATTACTTGCACCACTACGGTTTCTATCTGGGGCAACAACTTGAATCGATGCCACCTCAGATAGAGCATTAGCTAACGCAGCCAAGCCCGGCGCAAACACCCCATCATCATTTGATATCAAAATATTATTCATGACTGCGGCTCCGGCCCTTCCTGAGAAAAATCACATAGCTCTCTGAGTACACTGGTAGCAAATGCGCCAGCAGGTAATGAAAAGTTTAATAGCCAAGTGTCATCAGCTTCTTTTTCAGCCTGTAACCCTTCAGGTATCAGTCGCATCGATCTACGCTCTTGCTGCAGACCTACGTATGCAAGACGCTCAGTGATTTCGTCCCACGGCTCTACCGTTTTGGACTCCCACTCGGCTGCCTCATCTGTACTCTGTAAGCGCCCTCTTCCCCAAAGGGGAGCGCTCAGATGTACATCGCCTTTAGCTAAACGCTCAGGCAACACTTCATCTAGCGCCTCAGCGACAAAGTGGCTTTTACTTCCGGAGAGCACCATCGCATCTCCCCGCAAAATAGTATTCCATAAATTTTGTCGGATTCGCTCAGAAACACAATGGTTAAATAACCAAGAGCGTACCGCCGAAATATACAAACCTTTTTTATGACGTTGACGCTCTTTAAACTCGCCTTTTAATAATGCGACACCTTTCGCTAGATTCCCGCCTTCAAACCCAAAACGCTGCTCCCCAAAGTAATTAGGAACACCTGACTTAATCATATCAATACGCTCTATAAAGGACTGCTCATCTGTGACATTGCGCAGACGTAATGAAAAGCGATTTCCTAATAGAGAGCCCAGTCTTAGTTTTCGAAGATGCCGCTCTGCTTTTAAAACCTGAATGGTTTCACCGCCAAATAAAGACCATGTCATCTGCCTGTTAATAGGTAACTTCACGCTAAACCATTGCTCGGTAACAGCGTGACGATCTTTTTTACCCGCATATCCCACATCATTAACAGGTATTTGGCAAAAACCAGCCAGCTGTCTAGCAACCCAGTCTGTATTTTCGCCCGTTTTACGTATCAGGAGAAATACATGCTCACCTTCACCTTCCGGTAAGAATGAGGGTATTTCTGCTACTCGAAAATCTTCCGGAGTATGCCTAATAATGGCGCGGCTCACAGGTTTGCCATAAAGAAACTGATAATCAGTAGGCAGATTCATGCTTTATTTTTCCTTTCGAACCGGGGATGGCTCAACCAATTGATAGAACGTCTCTCCTTGCCTAATCATCCCTTGGTCGCTTCGAGCACGCTCCTCAATGGCCGATAAACCTTTTTTTAAATCCATCACTTCTGCTTCGAGCTGTCTATTACGTGTTTGCAAACGTTCATTCTCACTCTGTTGATCTGCTATTTGGTTTTCTAGCTGCCGGACTAATAGTAGGTTAGCTTCGCCAAACCATAAGCGGTACTGCAAACCTAAAAAAATGATAATCAGCACGAATAGAAACCAGCGAAACACGAATAGCATACCTCAGAGTCTAAAAAGGGGGCCTCAGCCCCCTTTTCTAACAGGTCTTGGCTTAATTACGCCTGACCTTTGATTTCAGAAAGGCCATTATAAATCGCCTTCTCACCTAACTCTTCTTCAATACGTAATAAACGGTTGTATTTAGCTACACGATCAGAACGGCAAAGTGAACCCGTCTTTATTTGACCTGCGGCCGTGCCAACAGCCAAGTCAGCAATAGTCGTATCTTCAGTTTCGCCAGAACGATGCGAGATAACCGCGGTAAAACCAGCATCTTTGGCCATTTTGATGGCATCCAACGTTTCAGACAGCGAGCCAATCTGGTTGAATTTAATCAGGATAGAGTTACCAATGGACTGCTCAATACCACGCGATAAAATCTTCGTATTGGTTACGAACAAGTCATCACCAACCAGCTGGACTTTGTCACCTATTTTCTTAGTAAGATAAGCCCAGCCATCCCAGTCAGACTCATCTAAGCCATCTTCAATCGACACAATAGGGTAGTTTTCTGTGAGTTCAGCCAAGTAATCGCCAAAACCTTCAGCGTCAAATACTTTGCCTTCACCAGACAGATTGTATTTACCCTCTTTGTAAAACTCAGAAGCGGCACAATCTAGAGCTAAAGTGACATCTTTACCCAACTCGTAGCCTGCTTTCTCAATCGCTTCTTTGATCACAACCAGCGCTTCTTCATTAGATGCCAGATTGGGAGCAAAACCACCTTCATCACCGACGGCCGTATTCAAACCTTTGGATTTCAAAACGGCTTTGAGCGCGTGAAAAATTTCAGCACCACAACGCAGCCCTTCAGAAAATTTATCAAAGTTAACCGGCTGCACCATGAACTCTTGGATATCTACATTATTGTCCGCGTGTTCTCCACCGTTAAGAATATTCATCATCGGTAGAGGCAGAGAGAATTGACCCGGTGTGCCATTAATGTCTGCAATATGCGCGTATAAAGGGATACCCTTTTCAACGGCTGCCGCTTTAGCTGCTGCTAATGAAACAGCCAGAATCGCATTGGCGCCTAGGTTCTCTTTGTTTTCTGTTCCATCAAGCGCTAGCATTTTATTATCTAATGCTCGCTGGTCGGTAACATCCATACCTTTCAGTGCATCACAAATAACACCGTTAACCGCCGCTACAGCCTTTAATACACCTTTACCAAGATAACGGCCCTTATCGCCATCACGTAATTCCAGTGCTTCACGAGATCCCGTTGATGCGCCAGACGGTGCACAAGCGGAACCGATCACGCCTGATGTCAATATAACGTCCGCTTCAACCGTCGGGTTACCACGAGAATCTAGCACTTCACGTGCTTTAATATCGGCGATCTGAGCCATTTTTTCTCTCCAATTTTCCTAAAACAATATAGTCTTGGTAAAAACGTTACTGGCCTCGGCGCGTTTGCTCGACCAATGCGGCTTCTATAAAGCCTGTAAACAAACCATGTCCATCACGAGGTGACGACGTAAATTCAGGGTGGAATTGACAAGCAACAAACCAAGGATGATCAACCACTTCAACCACTTCGACCAGTTCGCCATCGACCGAGCGACCAGAAATACGCAAACCTGCTTTTTCTAGCGCATCAACATAATTGTTGTTCACTTCGTAGCGATGACGGTGCCGCTCAACAATCTCCGTACTACCATAGCAACGAGCAGCCACGGAGCCTTCCGCGAGATGACATTTTTGAGCACCCAATCGCATCGTGCCACCTAGGTCAGCGTCTTCGCTACGTTGCTCTACATCACCCTCTTCTGTGGTCCACTCCGTAATCAAACCGACAACGGGGTTCGCAGCGTTCTTCTCAAATTCCGTTGACGTTGCCCCTTCGATGTTTGCCACATGACGAGCATATTCAATCACAGCTACTTGCATACCTAAACAGATACCAAGGTAGGGTACTTTATTCTCGCGCGCATATTTTACTGCGGCAATTTTACCCTCAACGCCACGCTCACCAAAGCCACCTGGCACCAAGATCGCGGAGACATCTTTAAGAATATCAACACCCTCTCGTTCAACTCGCTCCGAATCAATATATTCGATACGTACTTTGCGGCGCAGCTTAATACCGGCATGAGAGATTGCCTCAATCAGGGACTTATAGGCATCCAGCAACTCCATGTACTTGCCCACCATAGCAATACGCACTTCGCCATCCGGGTTAAGATGTGCATCGGCTACCGCAATCCACTCACTGAGGTCAGCGGCAGGCGCATCCAGATTAAACCGCTCAACAACGATATCATCCAACCCCTGATCACACAGCATCTTAGGAATGTTATAGATAGTATCCGCATCAGGCATGGAGATGACCGCGCGCTCTTCAACATTCGTAAAGAGGGATAACTTGCGACGTGAAGAATCAGGAATAGGCTGCTCTGATCGACACACCAAAATATCGGGCTGAATACCGATTGAACGGAGTTCTTTAACAGAGTGTTGAGAAGGCTTCGTTTTAATCTCTCCAGCTGTTGCGATGTAAGGCACCAACGTCAAATGCATAAACATCGCACGTGTGAAACCCAGCTCAGCTTTTAGCTGGCGAACCGCTTCAAGGAAAGGCTGGGATTCAATATCACCCACCGTGCCACCGATCTCCACCAAGGCAACATCTGCATCGCCGGCTCCCTCAATTACCCGACGCTTGATTTCATCAGTGATATGCGGAATTACCTGGACCGTACCTCCCAAATAATCGCCGCGACGCTCTTTGCTTAAAACATGCTGATATACCCGACCGGTCGTAAAGTTATTACGTTTGGTCATCGTGGTACGAATGAATCGCTCATAGTGACCTAAATCGAGGTCAGTCTCTGCGCCATCTTCCGTAACGAATACTTCACCATGCTGGAAAGGACTCATCGTACCCGGATCTACGTTGATGTAGGGATCCAGTTTCAACATAGTGACTTTTAAACCGCGTGCTTCCAAGATAGCTGCAAGCGAAGCGGATGCGATGCCTTTGCCCAATGAGGACACGACACCACCTGTGACGAAAATGTAGCGCGTCATGTGGAACCTGTTCTGGCTGTAAGTGAGGGAAAAAAACTAACTAAAGATGGGGCTACAGGATAGCAAAGAGACGGCCTTACGACAATCAGAAAGGTTCCCATATTACGGTAAAACTGGGCTTATCTTGCGCTTGGGACTGCCAACCCTCACAAACACAAATACCAGGGATCGCAACCACTTCATTTTCGTGGACTAAAATCGGCCATTTCGCCCTCATCCACGGTGGAACACCACTCTCTTGAAAAAGCTTTTTAAGTGACTTGCGTTGCCGACCTACAGGCTGGCACGACATACCCTCCTTTCTATGCACACAACTAATTCCCTCTAGCGTGTTCAAGCCGCCACCTTCGCTAAGCTTGACGGTTATCTGGCCCTCACTCCATAAGTGCTGCCCTAATTCTAGAAGCAAAGGCCCATAGAAACCTTCAGGTTGCGTACTGACATTCAAATAAAGAGAACCGCGATAGCGCCTTAAAATAAACGCCCCTATCAGCAGCTCAGGTAAACGATCCTCTGCACTTTGGAAAAAATCACGCTCTATTTGAGCAAGCTGACTGCTTCCCAATAACTGCTGTGTCTTGCGAAAGATCCAACGTCGCAGCAAGGCCTGTCGTCTGAAGCTGTTATGGCCTGCTAATCGCCCAATGTTAAGGCTATTACCTGACAGCATAGATTCCAACTGCTCATCCAATAACTCATCCAGTAAAGCCTGTTCAGATTTTATTAACCGCTGACTAGCAATTAGCGTAGATGTAACCGAAGGCCACCGCTTGTTTAGCAGCGGAAAGATATGTAGTCGCAGAAAATTCCGATCGTAATCCGCTTTATGATTACTGGGGTCTTCAACCCACGATAGGGAATGCTCAACCGCCCATTGTTTAATCATCGGTTTTGGTACTTCCAATAACGGCCGAAGCAGTGCCGCTTTACCTAAAACCCGATACTGAGGAATACCCGCTAAGCCTCGTGACCCTGTTCCTCTCATTAAACGAAATAGCATGGTTTCGGCTTGATCATCTCCATGATGTCCCTGAAGCAATAGATCACCGGGTTGCAAAAATGCTTCAAATGCATGGTAACGAGATTCTCTTGCTGCAGCCTCACTACCATCTTTTGGGTAAACATCAATCTTAGTAAAGGGGATGGACAAACTATCAGCTTGCTGCTGACAAAATAGCGACCATTCATCTGCATCAGGCTGCAAATGATGATTGATATGCAAAACATGAAGGGGTTGGTGATCTAAGGTCGACGCCGCAAGGTGCAGCAACACCATCGAATCGATGCCTCCACTGACTGCTAATACCCAGCGATCAGGTGAGTACTGTTCACAGATCGCTGAGAATGCATCAGCAGCCAACGAAGGCTTCATACTTACGCGGAAGTTAGTCCGTAGGACATAAGACGCTTGTAGCGACGCTCAAGCAGTTCATCAGTAGATAGAGCATCTAGTTTATCAAGCGTCTGGATAAGCTGCTGCTTGAGATCCTCACACAACTTTACAGGATCTCGATGGGCACCACCTAAGGGTTCTGGCACAACCTTGTCCACTAACCCCAACTCGTGCAAGCGCTCAGATGTGATCCCCATCGCTTTGGCCGCATCCGAAGCACGCTCAGCACTTTTCCAAAGAATCGATGCACAGCCTTCTGGCGAGATAACCGAGTACGTGGAGTACTGAAGCATCATCAGTTCATCACACACACCTATCGCTAAAGCACCACCAGAACCACCCTCACCAACAACGGTAGAGATAATCGGGGTTTTAAGTTGAGACATTTTTGCCAAATTAAATGCAATGGCCTCACTTTGACCACGCTCTTCAGCATCAATGCCCGGATAAGCACCAGGGGTATCGATAAATGTTAAGACTGGCATGCTGAAACGCTCTGCCATTTCCATCAAGCGTAACGCCTTACGATAGCCTTCGGGTCTTGGCATGCCGAAGTTGCGACGGACTTTCTCTTTGACCTCTCGGCCTTTCTGATGACCGATAACCATGATCGGGCGCCCATCCAAACGTGCAACACCACCAACAATCGCCGCATCATCAGAAAAATGACGATCGCCGTGAAGCTCTTCAAACTCTTCGAACATCAGGGCAATGTAATCCAAGGTGTATGGACGCTGTGGATGACGTGATAACTGGGAAATCTGCCAGGCAGTAAGATTCGTAAAAATAGACGCGGTCAAACTGCGGCTTTTCTCAAGCAACTTACTTAACTCGTCAGCAATATTGATTTCTGTATCATCACCAACCAGTCTCAGCTCTTCAATTTTGGCTTCGAGTTCAGCTATTGGCTGCTCAAAATCCAGATAGTTCGGATTCATTCGATTCTTTCCGCCTTACCAGTGATCGTTTAGATATTCAAACCGGTGATTTTACCGTCACCCCGTCAGGATAACCACCCTGTTCAGTACGCTAAAGAGACGCAATCGTCACCAAAGTGTTCTTTTAGGGCGATTAATAACTCATCTGTCGCTTCGAGCTTCCACTCCTCGCCCAATTGAATGACTCCACCGGCATCACTTCGCTGATATTCCAGCTCCACACATAGGCCTTGAGGAGAACGATAAGCTTCTATCGTTTTAGTAAACGCCTGCAACCCTCTCCCTGATAGGTACTTTTCACCGCCACGGACATGTACACAACGGGCAAACTGCTGTCGAGCCATGGGTATACTTGATAACTTATTACAACGAACCTTGAGACCACCTGAATAGTCATCTTGGGTAATTTCGCCCTCCATGATGACAATCGTATCTTTTACTGCCCATTCACGCGTTTGTTCATAAAGTTCACCATAGACCGTCACATCAATTCTCGCGCTTCGATCATCTAAGGTCAGAAAACACAGAGAATCGCCTCGCTTGGTCTTTTTTACACGCTGATCAACAATTAAGCCCGCTATCTTTTGTTGCTTACCTCGCCCGGGCTGCAGATCAACGATTTTTTTCGATATAAAGCGGCTAAGCTCTTTTTCATATTCATCTATAGGGTGGCCCGTCAAATAAAGACCTAGCGTATCCTTTTCTCCACGCAGGCGCTCCTTGTCAGTCCACCGCCGCACACCTTGATACTCCTCATAAGGATCTCTGGGTGCCTCAGCTTCCACTTCACCAAACAGGTCGAAAATTCCCGCATCCTGATTTCGCGCACTTTGCCCAGCCGCCTGTAGAGCGTCGCCTATTGCCTGCCAAAGTACCGCTCTATCGGCGCCTAATTTATCCAGAGCACCTGAACGAACTAGTGCTTCAAGCACGCGTTTATTCAGGTTTTTAGCACCCACTCGCTCACAAAAATCGAACAGATCTTTGAAATCCCCTTTGCCATCTTGGCGAGCAGCAACAATGGCCTCAATCGGGCCTTCCCCTACCCCTTTGATTGCACCCAAACCATAAACAATTTCACCAGCCTCATTGACGGTGAACATATATTCACCGCTACAGACATCTGGCAATGCTGGCGGCAACTTCATCTTGCGGCATTCTTCGATAAAGATCACAACTTTATCGGTATTTTGCATATCCGATGACATGACCGCCGCCATAAATGGCGCTGGGTAGTGTCGTTTCAGCCAAGCGGTTTGGTACGACACCAGTGCATAGGCAGCCGAGTGGGATTTGTTAAAGCCATAACCGGCAAACTTTTCTACCAGATCAAAGATATTCCCCGCCAGATCTTTATCAATGCCGTTATTCCCACACCCTTCAAGGAAGATAGAGCGCTGTTTCTCCATCTCTTCCGGTTTCTTCTTACCCATCGCTCGACGCAACATATCAGCACCACCCAGCGTGTAACCCGCCATCACCTGAGCAATTTGCATTACTTGCTCTTGGTAGAGGATGATTCCGTAGGTTGGCTCCAATACAGGCTGAAGGCTATCTAACTGATAATCGGGATGAGGCCATGCCATTTCCGCACGCCCGTGCTTTCGGTTGATAAAGTCATCCACCATGCCTGACTGCAACGGACCAGGGCGGAAGAGCGCCACCAATGCCACAATATCTTCGAAACGAGAGGGAAGAAGGCGTCGAACCAAATCCTTCATCCCGCTGGACTCTAACTGGAATACTGCGGTCGTTTCAGCTGACTGTAAAAGCTCAAACGTAGACGGGTCTTCCAAATTAATTAAGGTGATATCTAACGGCTCTTCACCTTTCTTTGCGCGAATATCATTGATCGTTTTTAAGGCCCAATCAATGATTGTCAGAGTACGTAACCCCAAGAAGTCGAACTTAACAAGGCCAGCCTCCTCAACATCTCCCTTGTCAAACTGAGTAACCAACCCCTGACCTTCCTCATCACAATAGGTGGCCGAGAAGTCGGTTAGTTTGGTCGGCGCTATCACGACACCACCTGCATGCTTGCCAACGTTGCGGGTGACCCCTTCCAGCTTATATGCCATCTCCATGATTTCCTGAGCTTCTTCGCTACTTTCCACGAAGTCGCTTAAAGCAGGCTCTTGCTCCATCGCCTTGCTCAGGGTTATACCTATTTCAAAGGGAATCAGTTTAGACAGCTTATCTGCCAACCCAAACGCCTTTCCTTGTACACGCGCGACATCACGCACCACCGCTTTCGCCGCCATCGTTCCAAAGGTAATAATCTGGGAAACAGCATCACGTCCGTATGTCCGAGCAACATAATCAATGACCTGATCACGATTATCCATACAGAAATCGATATCAAAATCGGGCATCGAAACACGTTCAGGGTTTAGGAATCGTTCAAATAGAAGATCGTATTCCAGTGGGTCAAGATCTGTGATTTTTTGCGCATAGGCGACTAACGAGCCTGCGCCCGAGCCACGACCTGGGCCTACTGGGATGCCGTTATCTTTGGCCCATTGGATAAAGTCCATAACGATCAAAAAGTAACCAGGAAAGCCCATTTGAGTAATGATATCTAACTCAAATTTGAGACGCTCATCATAAGGCTTTCGCTTTTCGGCATAGTCTGGATCGTTTTTATCCAGCAAAATCCGCAGGCGCTCCTCAAGACCATCTTCAGACACTTTACAAAAGTACTCATCCATCGTCATCCCTTCCGGGATAGGGTACTTGGGTAAGTAATAGGTTCCTAAATCTAATTCAATGTTACAGCGCTTAGCAATCTCTAGGGTATTTTCGACAGCACTTGGAATATCAGCAAACAGCTCAACCATCTCTTGAGGCGTTCTAAAATACTGTTGAGGCGAGTAATCTTTGGGGCGACGAGGGTCATCTAAAGTACGCCCTTGGTTAATACAAACCCGAGCCTCATGGGCATCAAAGTCATCTTCCGCGAGAAACATGACCTCGTTCGTTGCAACTAGGGGGCACCCCGTGGCCAGCCCTAGACGAACGCTTTCACTAATAACCTTGTCTTCTCCTTGACGCCCCGTTCGCTGCACCTCAAGGTAGAATCGCTCAGGAAACACAGCCATCCATTCCGCTAGAAGCTCATCAGCCATGCCATTGCCTGACACCATCGCTTTGCCGATTTCTCCCTCTTTCGCTCCCGATAGAGCAATCAAGCCTTCAGACTTTTCAGCTACCCAAGACTTTTTCACTAAAGCTTTATCAACGAGGTAATTCTGGCCTTCGGCGTATGCACGGGAGATCAGCTCCATCAAGTTTCGGTAGCCTCGGGCATTTTGCACCAGCAAGGTTAAACGAAAAGGAGTGCCTTCATTATCTGACTCATTCAGTACTAACAGGTCTGCACCGCAAATAGGCTTAATGCCTGCACCCGTAGCGGCTTTATAGAACTTCACCAAGCCAAATAAATTAACCTGATCTGTTATCCCTACCGCTGGCATACCAGCTTCTTTTGCTGCCGCTACTAACCCTTTAATTCGAGTCAAACCATCAACTAAAGAAAATTCAGTATGTACCCTGAGATGGACAAAGTTTACGTCAGACATCTAGTTACCTAGTTAAGAGAGTTTCGATATGCCAAGAAGTGTTGCAACAGGCCTAAATGAGCGTCGATAGCCCGTTAATACACCATACTTTTTCAAGGCTGCCAAATGCGCTGGCGTAGGGTAGCCTTTGTGACGATCAAACCCATATTCCGGATGTACTTCGTGCAGTTCCAGCATCTCCCGATCTCGCTCCACTTTCGCTAAAATCGAGGCCGCACTAATTTCAGGGATTTTTGAGTCGCCTTTTACCACCGCTTCCGCTGGATAAGGTAATTCAGGACAGCGGTTACCATCAACCATGACATACTCAGGCGGAATATTCAGCGCCAACACTGCCCTTTGCATCGCCAACATTGTAGCGTGAAGTATGTTAATACGATCTATCTCATCAGGGCTTGCGGAAGCGATAGCCCAACAGAGTGCCTTCTCTTTAATTTCAATGTATAGCGCCTCACGCTTTTTCTCTGTGAGTTTTTTGGAATCTGCCAGACCATTAATTGGCTTTTTAGGATCTAGGATAACGGCGGCCGCAACCACATTTCCGATTAAAGGCCCTCTCCCCACTTCATCAACGCCTGCAACCCTTTTTGCTACTGAAAAGTCAAAGCCCAGCGATTGCATCTTATTTTACCCTTTCATCCAATAATGCTTTTACAGCAGTTGCTGCACATTCATCTGCGTTTTTGCATACTTCGTTGAATATTTCTTCAAATCGTAGTGTAAGCGTTTGCTGATAAACCTTGTCTTCCAGTATGTGTTCAACCTCTTGCGCTAGCTTTGTTGCCGTCACATCATCTTGTAGGATCTCAGGAACCAATGCTTCACCCGCCAATATGTTAGGCAATGAAACGTAAGGGGTTTTAAGCATTCTTGAATAAATAGCGTAAGTCAGAGATGACATCTTGTAGGCAACGACCATCGGTTTTTTAAGTAATGTCGCCTCTAAGGTCGCCGTGCCAGAAGCGATCAAAACCACATCAGCAATCGCTAAAGCCTCTCTGGAGTGCTTCAAGGTCAAGCGAATATTGAGATCCCCGTACTTTTGGTCGATCAGTTTCTTCAGAACATCATAGCGTTTTTGATTTGCCGCCGGCATTATAAACTCTATATCCGGATATTGTTTTTTCAGAAGCCTTGATGCCTCTAAAAAGGGCTTGGCTAAATACTTAATTTCTGCACTTCGACTACCCGGTAAAAGAGCAACAACGGGATATTTCCCTTCTTTGCGACCTTGCAAGCGCACCTGCGCCAGCTCCGACCTCTCCTGCAAAATAGTATCAGCTAAGGGGTGACCAACAAAAACAACACGCTGCCCCGTCACTTGATAACAGTCGGGTTCAAAAGGAAAAAGAGCTAACAATAGATCTACCGATTCCTTTATTGTATAAATCCGTTTCTGCTTCCAAGCCCACACTGAAGGGCTGACATAGTGCACCGTGGGGATATCTGCTGCTTTAAGGCTTCGCTCAATGTGCAAATTAAAGTCAGGAGCATCTATGCCAATAAAGATATCAGGCGGTGCCTTCAGGAAGCCTTGAATCAGTTTTTTACGAAGTTTTAATAGCTCAGGTAGGCGCCCTAAAACTTCAACAAGCCCCATAACCGATAGGGTTTCCATAGGGACATAGCTCTTAAACCCTTCTGCACACATAAGGTCTCCGCCAATACCTTCAAATTGCGCATCGGGGAAGTGTCTCTTTAATGCTTTGATCAGTCCGGAGCCGAGGATATCACCGGACGATTCGCCGGCAATCATAGCAATCCGCAGTTTGGCCACACACCCTCCTAGCGGATAATCCCTCGAGTAGAGGTTTTAAGAGAAGCAATCAATGGAAGTATTTCAGGAGTTAACTCAGCCATGAGACTCAGTTCAGATAACGCTTGTTCTACTTTCAGTTTTTTACGGTAAATAACTTTGTAGGCCAGCTTCAAGGCCTTAATGACTTCTGGGGAAAATCCACGGCGTTTCAGCCCTTCTGCGTTAATACCATGGGGCTGCGCGGGGTTACCTGTAGCCATGACATAATCAGGCAGATCTTTCAGCAATACCGTCCCGGCACCACACATAACATGAGAGCCTATATGGCAAAACTGATGGACAGCAGTAAAGCCCCCCAATATCGCATAGTCACCCACATGAACATGACCAGCCAGCGCTACGTTATTTGCCAAGATAATATGATCACCCACCATGCAATCATGCGCAACATGGGCATTCACCATAAAAAGATTGTGGCTACCAATACGCGTTAGAGACTGGTCCTGCACAGTACCACGATGCACCGTACAGCTCTCTCTGAATACGTTGTAATCTCCAATCTCTAAACGCGTTGGTTCACCAGCGTATTTTTTATCCTGACAATCTTCGCCAATACTTGAGAACTGGAAAATCTGATTGTGCGAGCCTATCGTTGTTGGCCCTTTGATCACAACATGTGAAGCGATTTGAGTTCCTTCACCAATCACAACCTCAGGTCCAATATAACTCCATGGACCTATACTCACACCATCGGCTATCTGGGCTCTTTCATCAACAATAGCACGCGCATCAATCACTTCTTATACCTTCCGGTCCGCACAAAGAATAGTAGCTGAGCTTACCATATCACCATCGACCGTCGCTTTGACATCAAATTTCCAAATACCGCGTTTTTCTGATTGAACTGAGGCTTCTAATCTCAATTGGTCACCTGGTACTACTGGACGCTTAAAACGTAATTTGTCAGCGCCCACAAAATAGTAGATAGAGCCATCTTGAGGTTTTTTATCCATAGTTTTAAAACCAAGGATACCCGCAGCTTGTGCCATAGCTTCTACGATTAATACGCCAGGCATGACTGGATGATCTGGAAAGTGCCCGTTAAAAAAAGGCTCATTGACGGTTACATTTTTAATAGCAACAATGGACTCACCTGGGTTTAGCTCTAAAACGCGATCAACCAGCAGGAACGGGTAACGATGCGGGAGATATTCCCTGATTTCCTTTACATCCATCATTATGTCTTAACCTTCAGTAGAAAATTGTTCAAGTTTATGTTCAAGCGCTTGAATACGTTTAGCCATCTCATCCAACTGCCGAAAACGAACCACGTTACGTTTCCATTGGCGGTGAGCTTCTTGTCCTGTGCCTGACGAAACCGTTTGTCCAGGCGAGGAAATGGACTTACTAACTAGAGTCATCGCGGTTACATGGGTATTATCTGCCAAGGATAAATGCCCTGTTATACCGCTTTGCCCTGCGATCGTACAGCGGCGGCCAATTCTAGTGCTTCCTGCAACAGCCGTACAGCCTGCAATTGCAGTTTCTTCGCCTATTTGTACATTATGGGCAATCTGTATTAGGTTATCGAGCTTCACGCCATTGCCAATGACGGTATGATCCAAAGCGCCACGATCAATGGTCGTCCCAGCACCAACCTCCACATCATCTCCTATTCTCACACCACCTAACTGACAAATTTTTTGCCAGCCTTGCTTAGATGGAGCAAAACCGAAGCCATCAGCACCAATAACAGCTCCGGCATGAATAATATTTCGTTCACCTAACTGTACATTGCTATATAAGGTAACACTGGCTTCAAGACGCGTATTCTCACCGATCAAACAGTCGTTGGCGATAACGCAGTTAGGGCCTAAATAAGCTCCCGCTGCTACATGCGTATTTTTGCCAATACGAACACCGTCAGACACAATAGCAGAAGGATGGATATACGCGGTTTTATCGACGGTAGCCGAAGGTGCCACACCTGCCGTAAGAGGCTCGCGCCAGTCAAAACAACATGAGAGCTTTGCATAAGCAAGATAGGGATCATCAACGATAATACAATCGCACGGCGCGTCTACAGCAAAGTCTCGCTTCACTAAGACAGCCGTAGCCTTTGTTGTAGCCAGCTGATGAATATAACGACTATTCGAAAGGAAGGAAAGCTGGCAATCTTTGGCTGATTCTAGCGTGGCGAGGGCGTTAATAACTTTGTCAGGATTACCCTGCAGTTCCCCCTCGACCAACGCCGCGACATCGGACAAAGTAAATTGTTGAACACGGCGCTCCATTATTGCTTGTTTAACATCTCAACAACCGTTTTGGTGATATCAATGCCTTTAGCGGTAAACACCGTAGCTTGCTTTGCCACAACAATGTCATAGCCATTTTTTTCGATCAACTTTCGAATCACTTCGTCCAACTTAGGACGCATTTTGCTGATAAATTCCTGCTCTTTCTCAATACGTTTTTGTTGCAGCATTTGACCTGTTCGCTGGTATTCATCAAACGCTTTCTGAAACTGTAAACGGGTCTGCTGACGCTGTTCCTGAGACATATTAGCTCCCTCTTTTTGAGCCTTCTCTCTCAACGTCTTGGCTTGCTTTTCCAACTCAACTAAGCGTTTTTCATCAGCTTTTAGCTCTTTATCTAAACTTTCTTTAAAGCTTTTCGCTTCGTTGGAGGCTAGCAGCGCCTCCTGCACACCCAGTACCGCAATTTTCTCAGCCAACGCCCAAGGAGACGATAGTAGTACCAATGCGATAGAAAAAACTTTTAGCAACTTCATTATCTATTCCTTTTTTAGAAGCTTTGTCCAAGGGAGAACTGAAACACCTGTTCTTCATCGCCCTTTTGAGAGTTTAATGGTTTAGCTATAGAGAATGACAAAGGCCCCATAGGCGATAGCCACGTCATCCCAAAACCGGCCGAGTAGCGAAACTCATCGAACTTAATTCCCTCTTGGCAGTTCGACGAAGCCGAGCTGGAAGCTAAACAATCTGAAGCAAAGACGTTACCGCCATCCACAAACAGTAATGTTCGCCATCCACTTTTATCTTCGACCAGCGGCATTGGGAAAATCAACTCAGCACCGCCAACGGCCATAACGTTCCCGCCAAATGGGTCGCCATTAGAGTCACGAGGCCCTAACGAGTTGTTTTCAAAGCCACGGATTGTTTTAATACCACCTGCAAAGAAGTTTTTGAAGAATGGGAAGCTTTGACCACCATAGCTTTGTGCATAGCCCAACCGACCTTTCAAGCCAAGAATCCAACCACTATCTTCAACGACAGGTCGATACCACTTTGTATTGTAATGCAAACGATAGTAGCCCAATTCGCTGCCTGGGATTGCACTCTCAAAGCTTGCGCTGTGGTAGTAACCTTCGCTAGGAAAGATAGCTCTATTCAAGTGATTATTTGTCCAACCTAGCGTGCCTTTAATATTCAAAAAGGAGTTACCCTCTTCATCAATGAAAGACTGTATCTCTTCAACTGGCTTGCTAGAATTTGGGTTAATAGTAATATTTTCAATGCCTAGTGAGAAACTTAAGCGCTGATAATCATCAATCGGATAGCCAAACGTCATACCTGCGCCATACTCGTCCAGAGAATAGCTACTCACATCATCTTCTTCAAAGTCACGTTCGCGGTAGAAAATATCAAAGCCCCGGCTAACACCATCCACCGTGTAATAAGGGTCTAAATAATTGAAGCTTGCTTCTCGCTTAGTCGTACTCTTAGCGATGTTAAAGCCAACCTTCTTGCCCGAACCAAAGAAGTTATCCTGCTGAACACCCAGATCTATAATAAAGCCTTCACTTTGAGCAAAGCCTAAACTTGCCGTAAATTGACCTGACTGCTGCTCCTCTACCGTATAGTTTAGATCCACCTGATCGTCGGTGCCCGGTACGGGCGCGGCTTCCATATTAACAGACTTAAAGTAACCAGTTTTCTGCAGTTTCTGTTTTGTTTTTTCGATGCTTTCTGTGGATGCGATTGCCGCTTCCATCTGCTGCATCTCGCGGCGAACCACTTCATCTGCCGTACGACTATTTCCTTTAATGTTGATACGGCGAACATAGGTTTGCTTACCAGGATCAACAAAGAACTTTAGAGAAACCGTTTTGTCCTCTTCATTGACCTCAGGTAAGGGGCTTACATTGGCAAACATATATCCTTGATCACCCAAAGCGCGTGTGATCGTTTCCTGAGCATTCGTCATAGCTTTACGTGAGAAAGTTTGCCCCGCTTCCAATGCTATAGACGTCACTAACTCTTCTTCTGGGATCACCAAATTACCAGCAAGGTTGACATCCTTGAGTGTATATTTTTCACCTTCATGGATATTGACTGTAATGAAGACATTCTTTTTATCAGGAGTTATCGACACCTGTGTAGAGTCAATAGCAAACTTAACATAGCCACGATCCATGTAGTACGAACGCAGTCGCTCTAGATCACCCGATAACTTTTCACGGGCATAGCGATCATCTTTGGTATAGAAAGACCAAAAACTAGGTAGTTTTAAAGAGAAAAGATCTTTCAAGTCTTCATCATCAAAAACTGTATTACCGATAATATTAATATGCTGAATGGAAGCAACACTGCCCTCCTTGATATTAATATTTAGGCTTACCCGGTTACCCGGCAAAGGCTCAACCTCCGTGCTAATCGACGCGCCATAACGCCCCTGCCCAACGTATAAACGCAATAGGTCTAACCGAATTTGGTCAAGCGCTGAGCGTTTAAAGACATCGCCCTCTCGCAAGCCTGACTGCTTAAGCCCCAACAGCAAATCTTCATCTTTAAGAACTTTATTGCCATCCAGTTTAATGC
>Ga0193954_1000377_pt1 | contig 26246 bp, 19 predicted proteins | sample BB_5_MG_FD_140340 | JGI IMG/M metagenome (GOLD analysis project Ga0193954, IMG submission 140340) | Microbial mat bacterial communities from the Broadkill River, Lewes, Delaware, United States - BB_5_MG | ecosystem: Environmental > Aquatic > Freshwater > River > Microbial mats | place: USA...
AGAAGTTGACTGGTATGGTGGTGGTGTGAACTACTACTTCCGTGGTCAGAACTTGAAGTTGACCCTTGAGTATTCAGCTGTTGAGTACGACACTGAGACCAAAGCTGTAGAAGATTTCGATACACTAACAGCTCAAATTCAGGTGGTATTCTAACCCTTGATTTCAGTTGAAATGTTCGGATAGAAAGTGCCCGTACAATCTTATTGTGCGGGCACTTTTTTGTGGTGATTAGCGTTGGGCAAATAGCAGATCTATGCTAAATTTAAGTCACGTTTTTTGGTGCTTTTATCTCCCCGTTCCCCCTTAGGGTTTCATGTCTGGTTTTTTTAATTTAGTGATGGTGGCTGCGGTTTGTGCTCTGTGTTGTGGTTGTATGTTCTCTGAACCAGAGTCTCAGTGCGAACGTTGCCATGTTGGTTTGGAGTTAGCCTCTGAAGCCCATGGTGATTGCATCGATTGTCATGGTGGTGATGCCACGTTGCGCGATAAAAAAGCGGCTCACGCTACCATGTACGGACCACGTAACCCTTCTGACCCTGAATATTGGGATAAAACCTGTGGTAAGTGTCATGAATATCAACTGCGCCGTGTGCAGTCGAATTTGATGTTTACCAATACGGGGTTTATCAAAAACATCCGCCTAACATGGGAGGGCGGCGATGAGGGCCTTTATGCCACTAGTGCCCAGCAACAGTTTGATGCTCAAGGGGAACCCGTTGAACTACGCTCGGTTCGCGATCTGAATAATCTTTCAGGGGAGTTGTATCGTAAATATTGCGCCCTGTGTCATATCGGCGTGGAATCGAATCAGTCGTGGCGTGGGTCGCATGCCTCGGGTTGTGCGGCCTGCCATTTTCCTTTCAATGAAAATGGCACCTACCAAGGTAATGATTTAAGCCTGCGCAATAAATGGCCCCATTCAGAAACACATCGAATGGAGCCGTTGCCGACCAATACGGTGTGTATCCGCTGTCATAATCGTAGCGGTCGTATTGCGTTATCATATCAAGGGATGAATGATGGCAATAACGGTGGTGTACCTGTTCGCAATGCTTTTCCTGGCCCTGAAGTGATGTCAGGATCGAGAAATATAACGCAAATTCAAGCCGATATTCATCATGATAAAGGGTTAGAGTGTATCGATTGCCATACCTCACGTGATGTGATGGGCGATGGTTACGCCTACGAGAATATGTACCTCCAGACCGAGGTGGCCTGTGAAGATTGTCATGGGAGTGCGTTAGAGCCGCCAAAGGTGCAGACTGTCGAGCGTGAAAATGATGAAGCGGTTCGAGAATCTCGCAGTTATCGTGTTCAGGTTCAGCGAGGCGACGCCTTGGTTCTGACATCAAAAGGGCGGCCCTACTCAAACGTTATTTATCGCGATGGGCAAGTCGTTTTGATCGGTAAGCGTGATGGCCGTGAGCATATCAGTAAAGTGATCACAGGTACGCCTGAGCATCAAATTGTTGGTCACGAGCGCATGGAGTGTTATGCCTGTCATTCTGCTGCTGTGCCGCAATGTTTTGGTTGCCATACCCAGTACGATCAATCGCAGCAAGGGATGGATTATGTTATCGGCCGCAAAACACGCGGTAGCTTCAGCGAGACCGAAGATTATCGGTCGCTGTATCCGTTTCCGTTAGCTCTTGATCAACGTGGCAAAATCGCGCCATTAACACCCGGTTGTCAGACCTTTGTGACGGTGCTTGATCCCGATGGCGATGCGCAGATGGAGGAGTATGTTTCAACCTTTAAGGGTAAAAAACAGCTGCGGTTTGCGCCGTTTTATTCGCACAATACAGCCGCTAAAGCTGTTGGTTGCAGTGAATGCCATGCCAATCCTGCATTTCTAGGTTTTGGGCAACACGTTGTCGAAGGGCAAAGTGTTGAGAGTACGCTACTGTGTGAAAAGGCTGATAATTTACCATTAGATGGTTATATGGTGATGCAACAAGGAGAAGTTCAGTCGTTTTCGGGTGTTGTTCGCGAACATAGTCGGGCGTTAAATGATCAAGAAGTTCACCGTATTTTGGCCGTAAATCAGTGTTTGGTGTGTCATGATCAACCACAGGATTCGATTTATCAACAACCATTGGATTATAATCGTGTTGAAGAATGTTTTAACCGCACTGTTCCTCATAAGTAGTTGTGTTGCGGCATACGCTGCACACCCATCTTCCGGTCTCGGCAAACAATGTCAAGAGTGCCATGATCATGTTGTTACAGGTGCTCATGCAACGGTGACGTGTCAGCGGTGTCATGGTGAGTCTGGCGATATTGCAACGCCAACGGCGATTGATAATCGCGCTGCTGGGTGCGTCGACTGTCACGACCAATCGGACCATATCTTTGACCATGCGATGGCAACGCGAAATGCTGAACAGCAATTTTGTCAACGTAGTTGGTCGAAGGGGGATCCGCAGTTCTTTGAGCGTAATTGTATGGGCTGCCATGTGACGGATTGTTTAGATTGTCATGGTGAAGGTCATGAGATTGATCTGCCAACGACGGAGACCTGTTCAAGTTGTCATAATGGCTATTTTGTCGGTTGGGATTTTTCAGGCCGCGCACCACGCGAAGATAGTGTTCGTTATCAGCGCGGTGAGCAGAACCACGATCAATATTTCTTGAAAATGCGCCCCGATGTTCATTTAGAAGCGGGGATGGATTGTGGTGATTGTCACAGCATGGCCAGTTTGCAAGCGGGAAAAGTGGTTGCAAAGGGTTGTATCGATTGCCATGACCCCGATCCAACGGTGATTGAACACAGTGTTGCGGCTCATTTAGACAATATGGAGTGTGCCAGTTGCCATGCCGCATGGTCAGCGCAAGAGTATGGCACCTTTTATATTCAAACCACCGATAGTACGAACAGTACGTATTTTCGTGTACGGCAAAATAATGGTGAATATATAAAAAGTAGTTATTTGAAGCGTCAGGATAGTCCGATTTTGGGCTTAAATGAGCAGGGGCGGGTCAGCCCCATTCGACCGCAATTCATCGCCTATTACAGTGAGATGGAAAACAATCAACCTGTTGGTGAAGAGAATCGACTGCTGGCCGCAGAATGGAAAGCCTACACGCCGCACACCATCCGCCGAGGAACGGTGATGTGCGATAGTTGCCATAATGAACCGCGGCGTTTTATGTTGCAGCCCGAAGAAAAACGGATCTATCGCCCTGATCGTGATGGCCTCGGCTTATCGAGTTTTTGGAATGTTGATGGTCAACAGATTGAGAATGGATCATTTTATCCGCTTGAGCGGTTTCAACGCATGTCGCGTCGTGATCGTAACTACGTCGAACTGTATGTGAGAAAATGGCAAATTTTTCTAAAAAAAGACGAAAATTCCTCCGCACCACAATAGCGGCAGGTGCCGGTCTATGGTTCTTGCAGAAATTCTTCGCCCCTGTTGCGGCAAAAAAAACGTTGCTGGCACGGGTTCCGATGAATTCTTTGCCCGGTCGTGGTGCGTTGGTTTACCGCCAGCAGCGCTTTGCTCTGATTCAAGAGGCAGGCAATGTTTATGCCTTGAGTTTGGTTTGCACCCATTTGGGCTGTACGCTTAGCGTTACGCCAAAGGAGCTGAGTTGCCCCTGTCATGGGAGTGTTTTTGACCGTGAGGGCGCTGTGGTTAAGGGGCCTGCAGATGAAAACTTGCCGCGCCTAGAGGTGCAACAGCAAGGTGACGATTGGTTAGTTTACGGCTAGAATTCCATTGAGCGTTAAGGGTTACTATTGTGATTGAAGACTTTATTAAGCATCTGTTTCCACGTGTGGTGATAGAGCGAAATTTGCGTATTCGCTACACTTTTTGTTTGGGGGGGATGGCGTTCACAGCGTTTCTGCTGTTGACGGTTAGCGGTTTGTTGCTGGCGTTATATTATCAACCGCACACCGACCATGCCTATCGTTCGATTCTTTATATTGAAGAGCAGGTGTTTGCAGGCCATTTTTTACACAGCTTACATCGCACGGCATCCAATTTTTATTTGATTCTCCTTTTCTTACACACGTTGCGGGTGTTGCTGACTGGAGCCTACCGCAAACCAAGAGAGTTAAACTGGTTAATTGGTTTCATATTGCTGTGCTTAGGGTTGTTCTCTGGTTACACGGGCTATCTCTTGCCGATGGATCAACTGGCGCTATGGGCAACTCAAACGGGTATGGAGCTACTTCGTGTCGTGCCTTTTGGTGATTGGCTGCATCATTTTTTAGTTCCCGATGACGTAGGTCAACCGCTGTCATTGCTGCGCTTCTATGTGTTGCATGTGGTTGTGCTGCCCGGGTTAACATTGATGTTGTGTTTTTTACATTTCTATAAAATTCGCAAACAAAAAGGGGTGTTACCGTACCTGTGAAGACTTATGTAAAAAGTGATCCTGTGTTTTACCGTATAATTAAGCAATCTATGGCAGTTATTGTTTTGGTTATGGTGGTGTTTGCCGCGTTGTTTCCAGCACCGTTGTTAGACCCTGCCGACGTATCTCAGGTACCGAATCCGTCGCGTGCTGCTTGGTTTTTGATTTGGATGCAGGAAGTTGTTAGCTACAGCAAGTATGCTATCTATCCCATTGTTGTTTTAGGGGGGCTTTTTTGTGTTTTGCCTTGGTTGCCACAGGTTAAGCCGAGCGAACAAGCACAATGGTTTCCACGTGATCAGAGGGGGGTAAATTGGTTAACGATGGTGACCTTTTTGCTCATTGTCGTTTTAACGGTGGTTGCGTTTTATTTTCGAGGCGAAAATTGGGCATTCGGCTGGTTCTTTTAATTTCTATTATGATCCTCGCTCTGGTGACGGATTGCATGGCAGTGACAAACAATTGTTTGCGTTGTCATGAAAATTGTCATGGTATCGTTTACGCTCAGCACCATGCCGTGCCAGTGGCGGAGTTCTCTTGTGTCGATTGCCATCGAGGTAATTCGTTAACGCAGCGTCGAGAATTGGCCCATTACCGTATTATTGGCGCCGACTATGCTTGGTATCGTTATGCCGATTCCAAGGTGGTTAAGGCTGGTGAAAAACGTGTTGATACGCTGGCTTGTCGTCGTTGTCATGTTTTGGCGGCGAAAGGGAATAACCTTGCGACCAATTTAGACCGTTTGTACCCGCAAGGGGTACCGCGTGAGTTGGTGGAAGCCATTCGGGTGCCAGCTTTTTTTATGCCCGACTTTTCCCTCTCTCACGCAGATAGTGTGACAGTTGTTAATGTCATCTTTGCCGCTGGGGTGGCAACGAAACAGGCAACTTTAGAACCACCATTGGTGATCCACTTTGAGAGTAGCTCTGCTGAGGAGAATCTTTTTGATAAGCATTGTGGGCGTTGCCATCGCGTATTAACTGCCCAGCACGGTGGTATCGGTGTGGGTGATGTTGGCCCTAATCTTTCTGACCTGCTTGGAGAGTTTTATCCTAAAACATACAAAGATGATCAGCCGTGGACCGTTGATGGTTTAAAAAAATGGATCAAAAACCCCCGTTCTGTTCGGCCCTTAACGCGAATGATGCCAGTTGTTATTGGCGATGAGGATACGATGAAATTAATTAATGAAACATGGCCACTAAAGGTGAAGGAGTAACACCTATGAACAGGTTACTGAATATGCATGCAATTAAGTTATGTATGGTTTTGGTTGTTGTCTATCTGGTGACTGGGTGCAGTCATCTGAATGTTGAATTTGATTCCTCTTGGGCCTCACGCCAAGTTTCTGTCGTTGTTGTTGAGCATCAGTACGCCCCTGATGATGTAACAACGGCTGATATTCATCAAATATTGACTCGCTCAGGATGGCAGGTGGTCACCGATGTTGAGCAGGCACAAGCTCGTGTTGTGTGCCGCTGGACACGACAGCCCGACTTAAACTCTGAAAGTGAGCCCATCGAAGCGATTAAAAGTTTTCATGTGCAAGTTATCTCGATTGAGCAGCCTAAAATGTTGGCGGTCTCCGATTATTTTTATTCAAACACCAATGAAGACTTGTTGCCAGGGGTAGAGTCTGCACTGTTGGCCATCACTCAAGCTGTCATTCCTGCCTCAGAACCTGTTGCGCCTGTCGTTACGAATAAGGTGCCAGTGGCTTCACCTATCGCCCCCGTCGTGAAGGTAGACTCGCCAGTGACAATACCTGTGTCTGCTGAGCCGCCCTCGCTTACCAAGCCAACTTATGTCGCTCCAGTAACTCCTTCTTTGGAGATGAGTGCTGAGCAACCAGCCGTTGAACCCGTTATTGACACGCCTAGTGTGGTGACAGAAGCAATGATTCTACCTTTGGAGCCTGCTCAAGTGGTCGAGCCTATTGAACCAATTCAATCTACGGAACCTGTCAGCATGGAAACCTCTCCGTGGGTTCCTCGTTTTCAAGGTATGGGACTAGAGAATTGGGGGAAAGAATAGCTGGCTAATGTGTTGGCAGCTTTCAATGACTGGCCAGTTGGGTTAGAATGGATTAAACTTTTTGTCCATCCAAGCAGGGGCTGTTATTATGAAGCATATTGTTGAACCGTTTCATTCAAGTCTTGTTTTCGATTTTATTAAAGCGGCAGCACTTGGCGCGGTGATTCTTGCTGTCTTTTCGATTATTCCAAAATTAAAATTAGGAGCTGATATCTGGAGTTTCTCCAGTTATGTGTTCCCTGGTTTGTATGGTAGTGTTGCCGGTGGCCTGTTGGGGCTTTGGTCAGGGCGCTTGCGGCGATCATTATATGATCAAACGTGTATTCGTGAGCGATATCACGATCTCTTTGAAAATGCTTCCGACCTGATTCAATCTGTTGCGCTAGACGGTCAAATCTATTTTGTAAATCGGGCATGGCGTGAGACGCTTAATTATTCAGACGACGAAATTGCTCGGCTAAATATTTTCGATGTCATTAGTCCCGATGATCATGCAGATTGTCAGCAGCGCTTTAAAAAATTGATTGCTGGTGGTGATATTACTTCAGCAGAGGTCACTTTTCTGCGTAAAGATGGTTGTCCCGTTGTATTGGAGGGTAATATTAGCTTACGTATTGAGGATGGCAAGCCGCATAGCGTTCGCGCGATATACCGCAATATTTCGGAGCGTAAAGCTGCCGAAGTGAAGATCCACCAGTTAGCCTACTATGATAATCTTACTCAATTACCTAACCGTACTTTATTGCAAGACCGCCTAATTCATTCTATTGCAGATGCGAAGCGTTTTGAACATCACTTAGGGGTGATGTTCATCGATTTAGACCATTTTAAAAAAGTAAATGATACTCTAGGTCATCATGTTGGTGATCTCTTGTTGCAAGAGGCTGCCGAGCGGTTGCGCGATTCAATTCGTGAAAATGATACCGTTGCTAGGCTGGGCGGCGATGAGTTTCTCGTTGTGTTATCGGGCTATAGAACTTCGTTAAATGTGCCGCATATTGCGCAGAAGATACTTAAAAACTTATCAGCCCCTTATTTGATTGATGGTAATGAGCTTGTCTTGACAGGAAGTGTTGGCATCTCAATATATCCCCAAGACGGTTTAACAGCAGATGATCTTATGCGAAATGCTGATATGGCAATGTATGCAGCAAAAAACGAGAAGGGTGACAGCTTTCAGTTTTACTCAGAAAGTATGAATCGTAACGCTGTTGAACAGTTAGAACTAGAAAATGGCTTACGTCGCGCCATTGAACAAGATCAGTTGCATCTCTGTTATCAACCTCAAGTAGATTGGCAAACAAAACAAATCGTAGGTGTCGAAGCATTGTTGCGCTGGAACCATCCAGAATATGGCTTAATACCACCAGAGAAATTTATTCCTGTTGCCGAAGAGACGGGGTTAATTGTGCCTATCGGTGAATGGGTGTTGCGCCACGCTTGTTGCGAGCTAAAGAATCTTCAAGATGAGCTTGATACCCACTTAACTCTTTCTGTCAATCTTTCTGGGGTGCAACTAGAGCAATCATCACTTTTGGAAACGATTTTAAATGCTTTACATGAAAGTGGCTTTCCCTCTGAGCAGCTTGAGCTTGAGATTACCGAATCTGTGCTGGTAGAGCGAACCGATCAAGCGTTGAAGCTGTTACATGAAATTTCAAGTGTCGGAGTAAAGATCTCTATTGATGATTTTGGTACGGGATACTCATCATTAAGCTACTTGAAAAATTTTCCTATTGATCGTCTCAAAATTGATAAGTCATTCCTTTCGAACATTCTTTATGATTCTGATAACGCTGCAATAGTTGAAACGATCATTGCTATGTCACGGAATATGGGCTTAAGTGTGATTGCTGAAGGTGTTGAAACGCATGATCAGGTGGAGTTCTTGACCGATCGTAATTGTGTTCAGATGCAGGGTTTTCTGTTTTCTAAGGCAATACTTCCTGCGCAGATAAAAGATGTGGTGGGGCAAGGAGAGAACTTGTTCCAATAGGTGAGATATGCATAACGGTGTAAGGAAAATAAAAAGGCTCGGGAACGTTCCCGAGCCTTTTTTGTTACTTAGTCAAACGTTGAACTTAAACAGTCCAAGTGTGACCTTCTTGCATGATCTGATCTAAGCTACGACCACGCTTAGCTTTAACAGCCTCAACCTGCTCGTATACCATGTCATCATAGGTTTTCTTAGTGTCATCAGCATAGATAACACCGAACGCCATAGGTAGACCACCGTCAGGACGCATCTCAGTAAGAAGAGCTGCAACTTCAGCATCCTTCTCATTGTGAACAAGGATGTCACCTTCAGCAACGTCAGCAACCTTAGCTGCTTTGATCTTGAAGCCATCTTGTACGAGGCAGAATTGACCTTCTGTGCCGAAGATCATCTTCTCGCCGTCACGAAGAACGATGTAGAAGTCAGCGCCGTTTGTCTTGTCTGTCAGTTGCTTGTGTGCGCCATCGTTGTAGATAACACAGTTAGCAAAGATCTCCATCATGCTGAAACCTTTGTGCATTGCAGCACGAACACAGATCTCTTCAGAGAGCTTCATTTGTGCATCGATACTACGCGCAACAAATGTACCGCCAAGGCTTACAGCAACACGCAATGGAGTCATTGGGTAATCAATAACACCATAAGGTGTCGTCTTAGTGATTTGACCCATCTCAGAACAAGGAGAGTACTGACCCTTGGTGAGACCATAGATCTTGTTGTTGATCATAACGTAGTTGAGGTTAACGTTACGACGAATTGCGTGGATGAAGTGGTTTCCACCGATAGCAGTAGAGTCGCCATCGCCAGAAATTGTCCATACGTCAAGCTTTGGGTTCGCTACTTTAAGACCTGAAGCGATCGCTGCAGCACGGCCGTGAATGGTGTGAAAACCGTAAGTTTCCATGTAGTAAGGGAAACGGCTTGAGCAGCCGATACCTGATACAATGGCTACTTCATCACGAGGCTTGCCAGCAGCAACCATACCACCACGAACAGCGTTCATGATAGCGAAGTCACCACAACCAGGGCACCACTTTACTTCCGCAGCGGAAGCGAAATCTTTTTTAGTCAGTTGAGTATCTGCCATGTTCTTATTCTCCTAACATTTCGTTGACTTTGTCGATGACCTCAAACTCACGGAATGGGTCGCCCTGTACTTTAGACAGAGATTGAACGTCAACTAGGAATTTGGCGCGAAGCATGAGGCTTAGTTGGCCCATGTTCAGCTCAGGTACGAGTACTTTGTCGAAACGGCTGATGATCTCACCCAAGTTTGGTGGGAAAGGCCATACCCAACGTAGGTTGATACCAGATACTGGTTTGCCGTCAGCGATCAGACGGTCAACAGCACCTTTAACCGCACCATAAGTACCACCCCAGCTAATAACGAGAACTTTGCCTGAATCTGCACCATTGATCTCAAGCTCAGGAAGAACCTTAGCTAGATTGTCAACTTTAGCTTTACGAATTTCAGTCATGTTCTGGTGATTCATTGGATCGTGACTAACTGCACCAGACTCGTTTTTCTCAAGAGTACCGATACGGTGTTGGCAGCCCTTTGTTCCAGGGATAGCCCAGTCACGTGCCAGTGTTTCAGGGTTACGCTTGTAAGACATGTACTCCTCACCAGGATGATCTTCTGGCTTCCAGAAGTTTACATATGGTGTGAGGTCTTCGAGCTCGTCCATGGTAGGTACTTTCCATGGGCAGCTACCTTGACCGATGTAACCGTCAGTTAAAACGATTACTGGGGTACGGTATTGTAATGCAATCTTTGCTGCTTGGTATGTTGCATCAAAGCAGTCAGCAGGGCTGTTTGCAGCAATGATAGGCATGTAGCTATCACCGTTACGGCCGAACATAGATTGTAGAAGGTCAGATTGCTCAGTTTTTGTAGGAAGACCAGTACATGGACCGCCACGCTGAACGTTTACAATGACCAAAGGTACTTCAAGAATCAGAGCCATGCCAGCAGCTTCTGTTTTAAGAGCTAAACCAGGGCCTGAAGTTGTGGTAAATGCAAGGTTACCAGCACATGCAGCGCCAACAGCACAGCAGATACCAGCGATCTCATCTTCCATCTGCATGGTGATTAGACCTGCATCTTTAAACTCTGAAGCGAGGTGAAGAAGGTCTGTTGCAGGTGTAATTGGGTAAGAACCGATGAATGGTTGCAAACCTGATTTAGCACCAGCTGCTGCACAAGCGATCGCTGCAGCATCATTACCTGTAATGTTACGGTAGAGACCTTTTTCGATCTGAGCTGCACCAAGGTCATAACGCTCTTGGAACATGATGGCCGTTTCGCCATAGTTCAAACCAGCTTTAAAGGCTTTGGTGTTTGCTTCAGCGATTTGTAGCTTAGGCTTCTTAGCGTTAGCGCCAAACTTCTCTTCGATGAAGTCAAGAACGAGCTGAGGAGTTTTGTTGAACAACCAGCAAAGTACGCCCATAGTGAAGAAGTTTTTGCAACGATCTTTAGCTGCGTTAGTCATATCCATGTCAGCTAGTGCTTCACGCACGAGGGTGAACATTGGGATAGCTTTAACGTCATAACCGTTTAAGCTGCCGTCTTCGAGAGGGTTGCTCTCGTAACCAACTTTAGCCAAAGCTTTTTCAGTGTAAGAGTCAGAGTTGGTGATGATGATACCACCCGCTTTAACAAACTTAGCACTGTGCTTAAGCGCAGCAGGGTTGAATGAAACCAATACGTCAGGAGCATCACCCGCAGTATAGATTTTGTGATCGCCGAGGCACATCTGGAAACCGGAAACACCAGCAATCGTACCGGTTGGGGCACGAATTTCAGAAGGATAATCGGGAAGGGAGTTAACATCGTTACCGTCCAATGCTGCAAGGGCGGTAAGCTGGTTACCGATGAGCTGCATGCCGTCACCAGAATCACCGGTGAATTTTACGACAATTTGCTCAGCACTCATGAGTTTTGCGTTCTCTGCCATACTGTCTCCTGTAAAAAAAGAGATGTTCTAAGAAATTATGCTGCGAATTTGCAGCAATCAAACATCGTCACTTGCCAATCGCGAATCATATATCACTAACTGTATGTACTATGCAAGCAAGATATAGATTGGGAGGCAAAATTGTATACGAATCTATTTAGTGTGACTAAAACAGTGTTAGGCTACATAAAAGACTGAGCTTTTATTAATGCCTATTCGCTGACACACAACAAGGGCAATGTTTCCATTGCCCTTGTTGGGTTCAATTAGCCAAATATTACACTAAATATTAACCGTTGAGGATGTCAGCCATGTCTGGGAGGATGCTTGGAAGCTCATCGATAAGGCCCTTGACTGCTGCAACAGAGTTATCAAATAGTGCTTGCTCTTGCGCATCAAGCTCAAATTCAACGATATTCTCAATACCGGCAGCGCCCATAACACAAGGAACACCAACATAGTAGTTGTCAACGCCGAACTCACCTGTGAGAAGTGCACATACAGGAAGAAGACGCTTTTGGTCACGAAGGATAGCTTCTGCCATTGTGATTGCAGAAGATGCTGGGCTGTAGAATGCTGAGCCGTTGCCCAACAATTTAACAACTTCGCCACCAGCCATCTTAGTGCGCTCTACCATTGCAGTCATAATTTCTTGAGCTTTCTCTTCGCTACCGTACTTGCGAATCAATTGCTCCATAACTGGGATACCGTTAACGTTAGCATAACGTACGATAGGAACCATTGTGTCGCCGTGACCACCAAGTACCATTGCGTTGACGTCGCGCACAGACACGCCTAATTCCCAAGCAATGAAAGAACAGAAACGATTTGAGTCGAGAACACCCGCTTGACCCATAACACGCTCAGCTGGGAAGCCTGTTACTTTTTGGCAAAGAGTAACCATTGCGTCAAGTGGATTTGAGATGATGATTACAAATGAGTCAGGAGCAAATTCTTTGATACCTTCAGAAACTTGCTTCATGATCTTAGCGTTAACGCCAAGTAGGTCGTCACGGCTCATGCCAGGCTTACGAGGTAGGCCAGCTGTTACGATAACGATGTCAGAACCAGCGATATCTGCATAGCTGTTGGTTCCTTTGAGCTCTACGTCGAATTGATCGATGCGTGCAACTTCAGCAATGTCAAGCATCTTGCCTTGAGGCATGCCTTCTACAATGTCAAAAAGTGTCACATCACCTAGCTCACGAAGTGCGCAAAGTTGTGCTAAAACACCACCAATTTGACCGCCACCGATCAATGAAATTTTTGCTCTTGCCATGTCTCTCTCCTTCAAATCAATCAAATGAAATAAAAAGCGGGAGTAACACGTGTCACTCCAGCACGGGATATTCAATCACCATAAAATGTAAATGGATCACATTCGCCGATGGAATTGATGCTTAACAATAAATGTTACAAGGGTCAGACGAAGATCATTACTAAACGATGTATACAGTATGCAAAAGGGCAAAAGCTGTCAAGGGAAAATCTGAGGCGTTTTTTCTCCCCTATCTGATGAATAATGGGGAGATTTGTTAGCTGTCGTGAGGTTGGATGAAAATCCCTGAATTTCGAGCTGTTTCTCGGGCGTTCTCTTTTTCATCATCGCTGTGCTGGCGGGTAATAGTAAGTGTTTGCCCTGGAAAAATTTGTTGCGGATCTTTTATCTGGTCGCGGTTGGCTTTGTAGATCAGCGGCCAAAGAAGCCCCTCGTGGTAGATGTTTTTTCGTGCCGCTATAGAGTAGAGGTTCTCACCACTTTGAACGATGTAAGCGGTTAGTTCTTTTTTGGGTTGCGGTGTTTGTTGCGTTGGCGTTATTTGCGGATGCACGACTTCTTCAATTTTTTTGGGGGAATAGGTGCATTTGTTGTTGAAGGCTTGCAGTTGATTCTCTTGCAGCGTCTCAATTCTCTCTTGGGTTGTTTGTGGTTGATAAATAGTTATAGCGTGGTCTGGCGTGGTGGGTAGCGATGTTGCTTCCTGAACGGCGACTGCTGTGGTCGCAGTTGGGCTGGTTGGTGTTAGAACTACTTTGTGTGCAGGTGTGCTTGTGCAGCTGGCTAGTAAGCCAGCTGCACATATAATTGCAAATGAAATTGTGGTACTGCGAAAAATAAAAGTCACCGTGTCTACCTGTGAACGAAGGTCGTTTGGTTTAGATCGAGCCGCGCTACTGTGCTGCGGTTTCCTTTTTTTTCATACGTAAACGAATAGAGAGCTCTTGTAGTTGCTTCTCTTCTACTTCGCTTGGTGCTCCAGAAAGTAGGCATGTCGCCTTCTGGGTTTTAGGGAAGGCAATTACGTCGCGAATGGATTCTGAGCCGGTAAGGATCATTACGAGGCGATCCAGTCCAAATGCGAGTCCGCCGTGAGGTGGTGCACCATACTCAAGGGCATCAAGGAGGAAGCCGAACTTTTCGCGAGCTTCCTCTGAGCCGATGCCGAGGAGTTCAAACATTTTACTTTGAATTGCCTGGTCGTGGATACGAATACTGCCGCCACCAATTTCTGAACCATTGAGGACAAGATCGTATGCTTTGGCGCATGCCTTGCTTGGGTCAGAGTCAAGCAATTCCATATCTTCATCGCGTGGTGCAGTGAAGGGGTGGTGCACTGCCATGTGGCGGCGTGTTTCGCCGTCCCATTCTAGGAGTGGGAAGTCGGTGATCCAGACAAACTGGAAGTCATCTTTTTTCGCCAGACCGAGTTTTTGGCCGAGGTGTCCACGGAGTCGGCCAAGCGCCTCATTGGTGATGGCAGTGCTGTCGGCAACAAACATCAGCAGGTCGCCAACTTCAGCGTCCATTGCTTTATTGATTTGCTCAAGTTCTTCTGGGGTGAAGAATTTGCCTATTGGAGACTGCCAACCGTCTTCGGTTAGTTTGACCCATGCAAGTCCTTTTGCGCCATAGATTTTGACGAAGTCGGTCAGGTTGTCGAGGTCTTTACGAGAGAATGTTGCACATCCTTTGGCGTTAACCGCTTTAACCATGCCGCCATTTTTGACTGCATCGGCAAATACCTTAAAGCCGCAGCCGTCGACGATACTTGATAGCTCAACCAGTTCGAGGTCGAAGCGTAGATCCGGATTGTCAACCCCGAAGCGGTCAAGTGCTTCGGCATAGGTCATGCGTGGCATTGGGGAAGCGACATCAATGTTGACGGCCTCTTTAAAGACGCGAGCAATCATCCCTTCCATAATCGTCATGACGTCATCGCTGTCTACAAAACTCATTTCGCAGTCAATTTGAGTAAATTCAGGTTGACGATCAGCGCGAAGGTCTTCGTCACGGAAGCACTTAACGATCTGGCAGTAGCGGTCGTAACCTGAAACCATCAACAGTTGCTTAAAGAGTTGTGGTGATTGAGGTAGCGCGAAAAAATTGCCACCGTTGACTCGGCTAGGGACTAAGAAGTCACGAGCACCTTCTGGTGTGCTTTTGTTGAGAACGGGTGTTTCGATCTCTAGAAAGCCATTTTCGTCGAGGTAGTTACGCACAGCTTTTGTCACATTGTGACGCAGGATCATGTTCTTTTGTAGTGCTGGACGACGTAAGTCAAGGTAGCGATGCTTGAGACGAATATTCTCAGCTACTTCTACATGGTCATCGAGCAAGAATGGTGGCGTCTTTGATGTGTTGAGGATACGTAGTTCACTGACTTCGATCTCCACTTCACCCGTTTTCATTTTAGGGTTGATCGTACCTTCAGGGCGAGGAGAGATCGTACCTTTGACCGCTACAACATATTCGTTACGAACCTTGTCGGCTTTTGCGTGTGCTTCTGGGTCGCGGTCTGGGTCTAGGGCGAGTTGTGCAATCCCTTCGCGGTCACGCAAGTCGATAAAGATAAGTCCACCGTGGTCTCGTCGGCGCTGAACCCAACCCATAAGACAAACTTCGTTGCCAATGTTTTCGCTGGTTAAATCGCCGCAATAATGTGTTCTTTTCCAGTTTCCGAGTGCGTCGTTCAAGGGGTATTCCTCCAATATGAATGTTTTATTAAGTGTGTTTTTGTGGTCGAGCTATTGTTTCATGGCCTGAATGTAAAGGTCATTATCTGTAGTGATCGCTCATGGTGAAGCCAAGTTAGCAACTATAGCGATGTTGTTGCTTGCGCGTCAAGTAGCTGGCTCAGTTGTTCGAAAATTCCTTCAAGAGGGAGAGCTGTTTGTTTACCATCGGTCATACATTTCAACTGCGCTTTGCCGTCCGCTAATTCATTTTCACCAAGAAACAACGTGTAGTCACACTTGAGTTTGTCGGCACGACGCAATTGAGCTTTGAGGCTCTTGCCGCTAAAATCCATCTCAGCGTAAATCCCTTGATGTTGTAGCTGATTGAGTAATTTAAAAGCAAGGTTCTCAGCTTCTTCACCCATGGTAGCGATAAATAATTTAGGCGTAGCACTATTGATCTCTTTATTTTCAAGTAGAAGGGCTAGCCGTTCTACGCCCATTGCAAAGCCAATGCCGGGTAGTGCAGGGCCACCAAGTTCTTTGACGAGACCGTCATAGCGCCCACCTGCAGCGACAGCGTTTTGTGAGCCAAGGTTGTTGGTGATCATCTCGAACGTTGTTTTTGTGTAGTAGTCAAGGCCACGCACCATGCGGTCATTGATGCTGTATTTTGTGCCGATGAGGTCAAGGTGCTTTTGCACGGCACTGAAATGTGTTTCACATCCGGCGCAAAGGTGGTCAAGAACAGATGGGGCACCAATAGTTGCCTCTTTGCATGATTTAGCTTTGCAGTCGAGTACGCGCAAAGGATTGCTCGCGCAGCGGCGTTGGCAATCGGGGCAAAGCTGCTCCATTCGCTCTTGCAAGAAGGCAATTAGGGTCGCACGATAGTTTGGTCGACATTCTGGGCAACCAAGTGAATTGATCTGTAAGCTAACATCATCAATGCCGACTGCTTCAAAGTAGTGGCTAAGCATTGCCAAAACTTGGGCGTCAATGCGGGGATCATCAATGCCAATGATCTCTGCGCCGATCTGGTGGAATTGACGATAGCGGCCCTTTTGTGGTCGCTCGTAGCGGAACATTGGTCCCATGTAGTAGAGCTTGTTGACCTGGTCTTGGTTAAATAGTTTATGCTGAATAAAGGAGCGCATCACGGGAGCCGTACCCTCGGGGCGTAGCGTTAATGAGTTGTCGCTTTTATCGTTGAACGTGTACATCTCTTTTTCAACAATATCTGTTGTTTCACCGATGGAACGACAAAAAAGTTCTGTCTTTTCGACAACGGGAACACGAATCTCTTGGCAACCATATATGCCAAATACGTCGCGAGCGGTTTGTTCCAGAAATTGCCACGTTGTAACGTCGGCAGGTAATATGTCGTTCATCCCTTTAATGCCTGTAATACTCACAAGGAACTCCTTCAGTATGTATATAATATAGAGATTAGCTGTTTGTGCGCGCTGACCTTGGTATGTTTACTCTGTGATTGCGCCGCAAAGCGCGAACCCATCTTAATACAACAATTGAGCAGCCAATGGAAGGGCTAGTGGTAAAAAATCTTTTTTGATCTTTTCTTTTGTTGCGCTTCTTAGTGATGAGATTAAATGGGAAGAGGTCCCGGTTCTTGTCGTTGTGGTTTTCTGTCGCTACTTTATGCTTGGAATTTGTTGAAATTTCTCCATTTGTAGATGCAAATTTTAGCCAGAATGAAGAAATTGTGCTTAGGGTGCGAAAAGGATGATTATCCCTTAACGACAAGGACTTATGGTGTGATGTGGCTCACGGTAGGGTCCCTTTGTTTTTGCTTGACAGCGGTTGGTCTTTTGCATACTGTATACAGCGTTTTGGAGCACCCTATAACACTTATTTGTAATGCTTGAGACGATTTTATCTTTGTCTGAGTTTAGGGCTCGTTTTTCTTCTCTTGGGCCTCAAGCACGATGTTATCAACAATCTTAAGGAGAGAACATGTCAACGATTATTTGGTCAGAAATTGATGAAGCACCGGCGTTAGCCACTTACGCGTTGCTACCAATTGTACAGAAATTCCTCAAGGGTTCAGGTGTTGATGTTGAAACACGTGATATCTCCCTTTCTGGACGTATCCTAGCTAACTTCCCTGACGCACTTAATGATGATCAAAAAGTAGCTGATTATCTTGCACAATTGGGTGAGCTTACTCAGGATCCTGCTGCAAACATCATCAAGCTTCCTAATGTGAGTGCTTCGATCCCTCAGCTCCAAGATGCGATTGCAGAACTTCAAGGTAAGGGCTATGATGTTCCTACTTACCCTGAAGAGCCAAAGAACGATGCAGAAAAAGAGTTGCAAGCTCGTTATGCTAAATGCCTTGGTTCTGCGGTAAACCCAGTATTGCGTGAAGGTAACTCTGATCGTCGCTCTGCTGCTTCTGTTAAGAAATTTGCTCAAAAGAATCCTCATCGTATGATGAAGCCTTGGCCTGCAGGTTCTAAAACTCGTGTTGCACACATGAGTGGCAATGACTTCTACGCTAGTGAGACTTCACTGACTCTTGATAAAGACACCACTGTTACTTACAAAATGGTTGGTAACGATGGTAGCGAAGAAGTTCTTAAAGCTAACCACCCAATGCTCGCTGGTGAAGTTCTTGATTCTTCTTCAATGAACATGGCTGCCCTGCGTGACTTCTTTGCTCAAGAGATTGTTGCAGCAAAGAATGATGGCGTGCTTCTTTCTTTACACCTTAAAGCAACCATGATGAAAATCTCTGACCCTTATATCTTCGGTCAGTGCGTCAAAGTATTCTATAAGGATGTATTTGCTAAATACGGTTCTGTGTTTGAAGAGCTCGGTGTGAACGTCAGTAACGGTCTTGGTGACGTGTACGCTAAGATCAAGCGTCTTCCTGCCGCTCAATGTGAAGAGATCGAAGCGGCGATCATGGACGTTTACAAAACAAGTCCTGCTCTCGCAATGGTTGACTCTCGTAAAGGGATCACCAACCTCCATGTACCGAACGATGTGATCATCGATGCATCGATGCCTGTTGTTGTTCGTGATGGCGGCCAGATGTGGAACCTACAAGATGAGTTGCAAGACACAATTGCAATGATTCCTGATCGTTGCTACGCAACAATCTACCAAACAGTTATCGAAGATTGCCAGAAGAATGGTCAATTCGATCCTTCAACAATGGGTGCTGTTTCTAACGTTGGCCTCATGGCTAAAAAAGCAGAAGAGTACGGTTCACACGACAAGACTTTCTTTGCTCCTGCTGATGGCAAGATTCAAGTTATTGATGATGCAACGGGTGCAGTACTTCTTGAGCAAACAGTTGAAGAGGGTGATGTCTTCCGTTCTTGCCAGACCAAAGACGAGTCAATTCGTGACTGGGTCAAGCTAGCGGTATCACGTGCTAAAGCAACTGGTGTTCCAACTTGTTTCTGGCTTGATCCTAAGCGTGGTCATGATGCGCAACTGATCGCTAAAGTTGAAACTTACCTCAAGGATCACGATACAACAGGTCTTGATATCCGTATCATGACTCCTGATGCAGCAATGCAGCTTGCTTGTGATCGTAGCCGTAAGGGCGAAGATACCGTTACCTGTACTGGTAATGCTCTGCGTGACTACCTTACTGACTTGTTCCCAATCTTAGAGCTTGGTACAAGTGCTCGTATGCTTTCTATTGTACCTCTTCTTCAAGGTGGCGGTCTTTTCGAGACTGGTGCTGGTGGCAGCGCTCCTAAGCACGTTGAGCAGTTCTTGAAAGAGGGTCACTTACGTTGGGATTCACTTGGTGAGTACTGTGCACTTGTTCCTTCTTTGGAGCACATTGCTGCATCTTCTGATAACGCTACAGCGCAACTTTATGCAGATACTCTCGACGAGGCTGTAACAGGTTACCTGTTAAATGAGAAGGCTCCTTCACGTAAGGTTAACGAGATTGATAACCGTGGTAGTAGCTTCTACATTGCACTGTACTGGGCACAAGCTCTTGCTGCCCAAGATAAAAACGCTGAGTTGAAGGCACGTTTTGCTAAGGTTGCTGCTGACCTTGAAGCAAATGAGGCCAAAATCAATGAGGAGCTTCTTGCTGCTCAAGGCTCACCTGTTGATATCGATGGCTACTATAAGCCTAATGCAGAGGTTGTTGCTGCTGCAATGCGTCCTAGTGCAACATTGAACGCAATCATTGACGCTATGTAAATAACGTTAATACACAGAGGACTTGTTTCTCTGGTCTGTGATAAATAAAAAAGGCTCGCCGTGTGGTGGGCCTTTTTTTATTGAATTTTTTTGGGGTGAGCAAGGGGTTGTTGCTGCCAGCCATGGCCAAAACTTGTGAGTCGAACGGTGCCATCACGATCTGTTCGTATCAGAGATACTTGATTTCCGTCCAGTGCGGCGAGTGTTTCTGGGTGGGGAAAATGGTACGAATTGTTGAAGCCGACACTGGCGATAGCAATGCTTGGCCGTGTCGCTTGAATAAGGGCATGGGGGCGCGAACGTCGACTGCCGTGATGGGGTAGTTTAACTGCTGTGACTTTTGAGAATAGTGGCCCATTTAAAAGTTGTGTCACACCGTGGGCTTCAAGGTCGCCAGTTAGTAGAATACCGTCTTCTTTGTGTCGTGCAAGAACAACGAGGGAGCGGTCATTCATTTTTGCGGTTTCGTCAGGTGGCACAAACACGTCCAGTTGGGTTTCACCCTTTAGGGGAATATTGGTCCAGTTTGCAGCAAATAAACGTATTGGTATCTCTTTCTCTTTTAGTACCTTTTGCAGGCTCCAGTGTAGTTGCTTGATGGGGATTGAACACCAAAATTGTTTTACGGTAAAATTTCGCAGAATGTGAATCAATCCTTTTCGATGGTCTGGATGGTCATGACTGAGAATCACTGCGTCGAGATTGGTTGCGCCAAGGCTGGCAAGGGCGGGAGCAAGAAGTTGTTTGCCAATATCGAACGATTGACTGTAGAAACCACCACCATCAATTAAATACGTTTTTTGGCGACCAAGCCGTAAAAGGATTGATTCCCCCTGACCAATGCTCAGCGGTGTTAACTCCAGAGGAGCTGGTGCCGGGTACAGAGTTGGTGTCAATAGTAGGCATATGCTTGTGGCCGCGCAGAGCAGGCAGCTGTGAAATCTTTTGATTAACAGAGTTAACGCTGTAAGGGCTAGAAGTGTTAGTGCACCATGCTGTACCGAGGTGAGATAGATCAATCTTCCTGATAGCGGGCCTTGGGCAATAACGCTTGAGAGGTTTAATGTTGAATTGATAAACCATAGGCAAAGGTTGAACAGTGGTTCTGCTGCGTGTGGATAGAGGGGGAGTAGCAGGGTTGCGCAAAGAGCTAGCGGTACCGTGAACAATCCGATTAGCGGAATCGCGATCATGTTACAGAAAATGCTCGCAGGGGCAAATGAGTGGAAGTGCCAGAGGGCGATAGGGGTTGTCGCAATGGTGGCTACCACGGTGGCCGTGAGAGGCATAATCAGCCATCTCTTCAGTCTTGAATTGTTTGTTTTTTTGAGCTGAGAAAAACAATAGATTAGCGCAGTAACCCCAGCAAATGAGAGCTGGAATGATGCTGAAAAAATAGCTAGCGGATCGAATGCGAGGATCGCCGTTGCCACAGCAGCCAAAAGAGTCAATGGTGGTGTTGCTCGTTGGCTAATCAGTGCAATAAAAGCCAAAATAATTAGCAGCGTTGCACGTATTGTCGGCAAGGCGCTACCGCTGAGAAGTAAATAGAATATGAGTGGCGGCAGGGTCAAGAGTGGTACCGCTATTTGCGCTGGAGCGAGCAGCATTAACTTCTCGCTTCTTCGGTAGAGGCTATTTAAAACAAGATAGAGAAGCCCAGCAATGAGACCGAGATGCAAGCCCGATATTGAAAAGAGATGAGAGATCCCGAACAGAGCAAGTTGTTCTCTTTGTGTGGATGAAAAGCGCGATTTTTGCCCTAAGGTTAAGCTGAGAAGATAGGCGCTGCTTTGCGGTGAAAACAGAGATGAAACGTCATCTCCCAATGTCGTACGCCAGCGTTCAAGAAGGCACGTTAGTGAAAGCTTGCTTGTTTTAGGGCGGCGAACGATGCTTTGCTGCGTGTTGATAAATGCCGTCATGTAGATCTGCGCACGGGCTAAGTGGCGCGGATAGTTGAATTCACCGGGCAAACCGTACTTCCGTGGTTTGCGCAATTTGGCTCTAAAGGTGATTCGGTCACCGGGTAGGATATCTCCGCGACGTTGCGTTATCTCTTCTCCCCGCTTAGGTGAGCGACCGACTTGTACGCGTAGACGCCCTGTCGCTAATGCACTGTGGTGTTGATCTGTTATTTCTTCTAGTTCAACATCCATGCGCCAGCGACCTTGCTGTGGCTCTATGCGTCGTACTGTTGCGGTGATTGTTACGATTTGATTTTGCGCGTAGCGTTCTAGGTTGGTGGAGGTGCTCGGTGGGCGGATAGCTACCGCATAGGCACTAAAGCCGATTGCGAGACTTAGTGTTATGATAATTGGCCAGAGAGAGAAGCGCTGTGCCGTAATGGTGATAAGGAGAAGTACGAATAAGATAGAGCCGAGTCGTAAGGGGTGATTGAGAAGATGGTGATGCGCTGGGTTTGTCGCAGCGATAACAATACCGCAACTGTAGCTGATTAGGATTAGCCAAATGCCTTGAATTGGTTGTTGTTTGAGCCAAGATCTCATCATGTTACCGTCCAAAAAGGGTAAAGGTAATGTGATGATACTTCTTTAATGTGTTTTGGGCAATCCCTTCTAGAACATGAAGCGGCGCATACTGATGTTGAGCAATAGGCCACAGCCGATCATGGTGGTTACCATACTCGTTCCCCCATAAGAGAACAGTGGTAGGGGGACGCCAACAACAGGTAGTAGGCCAATGACCATCCCTAGGTTAACGATAATATGCCAAAAGATCATGGCTGTAACACCGATGGCAAGGTACATGCCGAAACTTGAATCGGCCTTGCGAGCAATATGAATACCGCGTAAGACGATGGCAAGATAAAGACCCAAGAGCAGAATGCAGCCGAACAATCCCCACTCTTCAGCGAAAACTGAAAAGGCAAAATCAGTGTGGCGCTCTGGGAGAAAAGAGAGTTGTGATTGCGTCCCTTGCATGAAACCTTTCCCCCATAGACCGCCGCTACCAACAGCAATTTTTGACTGAATTATGTGGTATCCTGTGCCGAGAGGGTCACGTTCTGGGTCGAGAAAAGTTCGAATTCGATCTTTCTGGTAACCATGCAGAAGAAACCATCCCCCCGTCATGGCGCAACTGGCAAGCAAGGTTAGGATCGTCAAAGCATAGCGGCGAATTCCAGCGAAAAGTGCCATGGTCATGCCAATGAAAAGGAGCAGCATTGCCGTGCCTAGGTCGGGCTGTTTCATCGTTAAAATAACAGGAATTGCTAAAAGTAGACCAGGAGCGATCAGCTCTTTAAGGCGGTATCCTTCATTTGATTCATGCTGACTGAAGTAAGCGGCAAGGGTGATAATAATCACCACTTTCATCACTTCGCTCGGCTGTAGATTGAACACCCCGAGGTCGATCCACCGTGTTGCCCCCATGCTGGTTTTGCCGAAAATTAATACTGAGGCTAGCAAGGCGACGCAGGCGAGATAGGTGGCGCTGGCGAGATGTTCTAAGTGTCGATAACTAAAGATCGTTAAAATAAGAGCAATGGTTGACCCCATACCAAGCCAGTAGCCTTGTTTGGTGTAGATGGGGATACCTGAAAAATTCCACGATGATGTGGAACTATAGAGGTTGGCAATGCCGATGGTCGCAGCCAGCAACACGAGGCCAAATAGAACCCAATCAAAGCTACCTAGCAATCGTCGATCAAACATCGGGGCCTCCAGTAGACGTATCTGCCTTGGTGGTAAAATAGTGCTTGAAAATTTGTTTCGCAATCGGTCCTGCGGCACTACCGCCATGCTGACCGTGTTCAACAATGATTGCTACAGCGATTTCGGGTTTTTTAGCTGGAGCATAAGCGACAAACAGAGCGTGATCACGGTGACGATAGGCAATCTCTTCGATATCAACTTCCTCGCCATCAACGGGATCATCCTTGAGGCGGACGACTTGTGCTGTTCCCGTTTTTGCTGCAATAATAACGCCGTCAATTGCCGTCGACTTACCGGTGCCGCGAGGATGATTTACGACCTCTTCCATCCCCCTTTTTACATAACTTAAGTCCTCTAGGTCTAATTCTGAATCGTGTAAGATGTGGGGACCGTATTGTTTCAAAATTTTGCCGTCGAACTCCTCAATGCGTTTAATTAAGTGTGGTTGGTAAAGCGTACCACCGTTAGCAATTGTGGAGGTCATAACGGCCAGCTGTAATGGTGTGGCGAGGACATAGCCTTGCCCGATTGCAGCAATCACAGTTTCACCTTTGTACCATGGCGCGTTGTAGCGGTTACGCTTCCATGTTTTGTCTGGAATTAGCCCCGACTGCTCACTGTCTAACGGAAGATCGTAGGTGCGACCAAGGCCGAGATTGCGCGCCATTGTCGACATTCGTTCAATCCCCAGCTTTAATGACACTTCATAAAACCAAACATCACAACTTTCGCGTAATGCTTTTTTTAGGTTGGTAGGACCGTGGCCCGTTTTTTTCCAGCAGCGAAAGGAGCGATTACCTACCGTTGTGCGACCTTCGCAATCAATGAGGTCGTTAGGTGAGATGACCCCTTCGTGGAGGGCTGCGAGGGCGGTAACCATTTTATATGTTGATGCCGGTGGGTATTGGCCGCTAATTGCTTTAGCTTGAAGTGGGTGGTCTGGGTTGTTAACCAGTGCCTGCCATTGATCATTGCTAATTCCACTGGCGAAGAGAGCTGGGTCAAATGCAGGCCGGCTGACCATTGCCAAGATATCACCATTGTTGACATCCAGAACAACAGCTGCCCCCGATTGATCACCAAAGGCTTGTTCCGTTTGTAGCTGTAGGCTGCGGTCAAGGGTGAGAAAAATACTCTTGCCTGGCAGGGGTGGACGGACTTGATGTTGGCGAAGCTTTTTACCTTTTACGTCGACCTCAACAAGTTTTTCGCCGGCAATCCCTCTTAGGTAGGGCTCTAAGTGTTTTTCTATGCCACTTTTGCCAATATAGTCGCCAGCGTGATAGTCACTGTAGCGTTGTTGTGTTAATTCCCTTTCGGTGATCGCGCCAATGTGGCCAAATATGTGGGCGGCAGCTTCACGGTAAGGATAGGCGCGCATTGGTTGTACTTCAATCAACATCCCGGGTAGATCGATGGAGTTCTCCGAAAGGTTTTCAATGGTTGTGCGCGCGACATCGTGTTTTAACGGAATCGGTCGATATTGTGGATAATAGCGACGCTTGTTCCAGTCCGCTTCGAGTTGTTGCCAATCGGAATTTAGATACGTAGCTAAGCGGGTTAGTAACTGCTGCTTATCCGTGACCTCTTGTCGCAGTATGGAAACAGTAAAGGAGGGTCGGTTGTCAACCAACAGTAGCCCCTCTCGGTCGTAAATTGGGCCGCGCGGTGCCGCAATCGGGATATAGCGTGTGCGGTTTTTTTGCGATAGCGTCTGGTATTGATCGCCATAGATGATTTGTAGTGACCACAAGCGAATTCCCAGCAATGTGAAAAAGAAGATCGCTGCAAGCATGAGCCATTCAAAACGCCGCTTGCGACTTAGGTCGTCGGGTTGTGGGCTATTTAATGCCATGTTTGTAGGCCCTGATAGGTACCACGCCGTTTATTGCGCTGGGAACGTTTATGTAATACAGAGAGTAGAAATGTGATGGTTAGCACTGTCGTTAAATTGATAAGAAGTTGAGCTGGCAAGCCATTTAATATAAGTACGCTGCTTTGGCTTTGCTCTGAAAAACAGAGCAAGGTCAAGATGAGCAACAACGAGTTGCAGATCGTGCCAATGATTGTAGCCAGCAGCATAACGAGATCGTTTTCGAGGTTTAACTGGCGACCGCCAATGTAGGTGCCACAAAAAATCAGCAACATGATCATGCCATTTAGGCCCAATGTTGTCCCGCAAAAGACGTCAAGAAGGCAACCCAAGAGCCAAGCATAAAAAGCTCCTGCCAATGGTGTTTCGTTTAAGCCAATATAAAGAACAAGAATTAAGATTAGGTCAGGACGCAAGCTGATACCGACAAGTAGGGGCAACACAGAGGTTTGTACAACAATTAATGAAATACCGATGATAAGATATAAACCGAGGTGCTTCATTGCTGTTCACCGAGAATCACAAGCACTTCTTCTAGGCGGGAAAAGTCAACACTTGGAGTGATCTCAAGTGTTTGGAACATGCCATAATCATGCTTAATGACGTTACTAATCTTGCCGATTGGTAACCCTTTTGGAAAGATTCCACCTGTGCCAGCGGTAATAACAGCGTCGCCAGTTTTGACATCTTTACGACGTAATGCGTAATTCAATGTGATGGTATCTCCCTTGCCGCGCGCTACACCGCGTGTTCGGTTGTGTTGAATGAGAGCTGAGATCTCCGACGCCGCATCATTGGCGAGTAAAACTCGAGAGGTGCGGCGGGAGCATTTAATGGTCCGTCCGACAACCCCCTCAGCAACGACGACAGCAAGGCCATCTCTGAGTCCGTCATTGAGCCCTTTGTCGATGGTGACGGTGCGAAACCAGCTTGAGGCATCGACGGCAATAACACGTGCTGGAATTTCAGGGAAATTAGCCTCTTCGTGAAAGTGAAGTAGTTTACGTAAACGGTTGTTTTCTTGGGCTACTTCACGTAATTGAAGTAGCTGCTGGCGTTGTTCTCGAACACGCTGTTCCAAAATGAGGTTGGTCTGCTGGACTTGGGTTAGGTTTATATAGTTGTGCCACAGTGTTGCAACTTCATGTTGTATGCTGTCGAGGACTTGATAGAAGGGGCTGGTGAG
>Ga0193954_1000379_pt1 | contig 26083 bp, 24 predicted proteins | sample BB_5_MG_FD_140340 | JGI IMG/M metagenome (GOLD analysis project Ga0193954, IMG submission 140340) | Microbial mat bacterial communities from the Broadkill River, Lewes, Delaware, United States - BB_5_MG | ecosystem: Environmental > Aquatic > Freshwater > River > Microbial mats | place: USA...
TGAACTTATTGGAGAACCACATAGTAAAGTAAGACACCCCGATATGCCAAAAGCTGCCTTTAAATCATTATGGGATACAGTTCAAAAAGGTGAAGTATGGACAGGATATGTAAAAAATGCAACCAAAAATGGTGGCTATTATTGGGTATATGGAACTGTATTTCCATTTGATAATAGTGATGGAGAGAAAGGCTATTTGTCTTGTAGAAGAAAACCTAGTCCTCAAGAGATAAAAGATCATGAAATTTTATATGCAGAGTGGAAAAGATCTGAATAATACTCCAAGTAGATTATGAAACACACTGAATTGAAGTCAATACTTGAAAAATTACATATAGTCTATATAGAAGATGATGATGCGATTTCTCAATATATACTTGAGTTTCTCAAACGCTATACTCCAACTATTTTTGCAGCTTCAAATGGAGAAGATGGCTATGAACTCTATTTGAAACACTCTCCTGATATCATGATAGTCGATATAAACTTACCAAAAATGAGTGGAATGGAGCTGATTACAAAGATTCGTAAAGATGACCCACACACAAAAATCATCATCTCTACAGCCTACACAAACAAAGAGTTTACACTCGAAGCAATTGAACTCAATCTCACACGATATTTAGTCAAACCAATCACAAAAGATGATCTTTTGGGTGCATTAGAAAAAGCTGTGAAACAACTCGATACAGTTTCACTCGATTATTATACTATAAATTTAGGATATGGATACAGTTTCAATACCAAAACAAATCAGCTCTTTTATGAAAATAATCCCATTGAATTACGAAAAAAAGAGTTTGTACTTTTAAAATTTTTTATCAAAAATCAAAAGAAAACAGTTACATATAATATGCTCGAAAATGAGATATGGCAAGATGATTTTATGAGTTCGGATGCCATACGAAGTCAAATCAAAAATATAAGAAAAAAAACACACCCTTTACTCTTTAAAAATATCAGCGGGATAGGATATAGGTTGTATTCCAAAATAGATGAATAGTTTAAAAGATATTGCCACAAAAAAAAACATAACTATAAATCATACTCTTTCTATCAAAGAAGCGATGAAAGTGATGTGTGAAAATAAAAATGGCAGTGTGGTATTATTAAAAAGCAACTCTCCTGTTGGGATTCTTACTGAGAGTGACATCATCAATTGTTTTACAAATAAAATTGATTTTAATAGTTCTGCTTTTTCTATTTGTAAAAAAAACATCATTACAGCCAACGAAGATAGACCACTAGAATTTTCTTTTGATATTTTAGAAAAAAACAATATACGAAGACTTATTTTACTTGATAAAAATCGAAAATATGCAGGGGTCGTTTTACAAGAGGATCTTTTTAATTATGTAGAGGAAGATGTCTATAAAGAAGACTTAAAAATTTATAATATTGTAGATAAATCTATTAGTTTAGTAACTGTAGATATTAATGATACTTTAAAAACTGTCTTAGATAAAATGAGAAAATATAAAATAGGTTCGTTGTTAGTGCTTCATGATAGTCAATGTGTAGGTATCGTAACCGAAAAAGATATTTTAAAACTCACTTACAATGAAGTAGATACTACAAATAAAGTATCTTTACATATGACTTCACCTGTCGTGACTATCAAAGAAGATGTATGTGTAACGGATGCTATTGATATAATGCGTATCAAAAATATACGAAGAATTGTCATAGTTGATGTAAATAATAAGCTTATATCATTACTTACAAATCGTGATATTCTTAAACATATCAAAGGAAACTATACTCGTATATTACAAACAAAAATCAAAAATGCGCAAGAGATTATGAACTTTTTACCTGAGCCAATTATCGAAATATATTATTCAGATGAAAAAGATTTGATCTACTGGATGAATACTCAAGCCCAAAATATCTTTGGAAAAGATTTAATAGATAAAAGTATTTTAGAAATAGTATCGAAAGAAAATTGGCAGTATATAAAAGCATTGATACAAGATGCACATATTATAAAAGATTTTGTACTCAAAATAGAAAATAAAACATACGAAATATCTGGAACACTTTCAAAAAATATGAAAACAAACTATATGAAATTGATATTTAAAGATGTGACAAACTATGAGTCTGAAAAAGAAAAACTTCAAAATATCATCGATCTGGAGATCAAAAAACGACTCGATAGTGAATACTTACTAATGCAACAATCAAAACTAGCTACAATGGGGGAGATGATAGGTCATATCGCTCACCAGTGGCGACAACCTCTTGCACAATTAGGTGGAATATTTATGAATCTCGACTCAGCATATCATTTTAAAGAACTTGATGAAAAGTATTTATCTGAAAAGTTAGAAAATGGAAATAAACTGATAAAGTATATGTCTTCTACTATTGATGATTTTAGGCATTTTTTTGAGCCAAATAAACAAAAAAAAGTATATAATATTTCTGAATATATTCATAGTTCGATTGCGATTATTCAAGCATCTTTTACTTTTCATCACATACAACTCAACTTTACTACAAGTGATGACTCTCTAAAATCTATTGGTTTTCCTAGTGAATTTTCACAAGTAATACTCAATATTTTAGCAAATGCACAAGATATTTTAATAGCAAGAAAAATAAAAACACCAACAATAGATATAAATGTAAGAGATGAAAATAATTTTATTTATATACAAATAGAAGATAATGCAAAAGGTATAGATGAAAAAAATATTGATAAAATTTTTGATATTTACTTTACAACCAAAGAGAGAAAAGAAGGAAGTGGACTAGGACTTTATATGTCAAAACTTATCATTGAAACAAAACTAGGGGGAGAAATAAAAGCTAACAACTCCAAAAAAGGAGCTGTTTTTAGTATCTCAATACCGAGTAAATATTAGAGTGCTTTTTCTGCAACGATTAATTCTACTACACCATCATACATATCTTGCACACATTGTACTTCAGTAACCCCTAGTCTTCTTCTATTTGAGATGTCATATACTCCACCCTCAGACTCAGAATGCTCTCCGTGAATCCCTCTGATTTGTAAGTGATGTTTATCACAAATCGCTTTGAATTTTTCCATATCAGCAGCTAATTTAGGCACAGCGATATGTACACTTGCTCTCATAGCAGTACCGAGGTTTGTAGGACAAGATGTGATATACCCTAAATGCTCATTAAAAGAAAATTTCATCTTTTTCTCTAACTCTTTAATAGCAGTAGTAAGTCGAGTAAACACCTCTTTTATATCTCCACCTTGTTGCATAGAGATGATTCTTAATTGATCTTCTTCATTTACCCATACCAAAAATGTTTTTTCTGTATTGTGGTATATACCTCTCCCTAATGGCCAGTTTCTATTCAGACCTGCAGTTTCAAGAAATCTATCACCTTCTTTAAATAAGAAATGGTCTTTTATCAAAGCATCTTGATCCTCTTTGTTCATACCATCTAATGGAAAATATTTACCTGCCAAAGAACCCTCTAAAGAACTTAAAGTTGTAGAAACTACTTTTTCTATCTCATCTCTTTGCTCTTTTTTAATAGCAGGTCCTAAAGGCATATTGTCTACATTTCTCCCTACTCTAATTCGTGTAGAAACAATAAACTCATTTTCAGGGTCTGGATTGGGTGCATCTAAATTATCTGGATTGAGATCACTTTGATGTTTGTCCTCTTTTGTAAAACCATGGTATTCTTCGATAATTTGATCAAAAAATGGTGCAAAAGTTGTGTATGATTCTTCATCACCTGCATAAGCGCCTATCCCACTGTCTGGATTTTGTACACCTGAATTGACTACATCAGAGATAGTGAAACCATTTGCTGTTTTTTTCTCTTTAAGTTCTTCAAATAGATCTTTTGTAAGATATTTTGCCATCAACGATGTGTGTTTTTCTGTTAGTTCTGGGTATGCCATTGGTATTCCTTAAATTTTATGTGTTTTTATTTTCTCTATCATAGAAAACATCTCTTGCTTATTTTTCCATTTACTCTGCATATATTGCTCCATACTTAGATAATCATCTTGATAGAGTTTCATACTATCTATAACCTCTAAGGCTCTAAGAGTTTTATATAAAGAATCAAATCCATCTTGTACTATAGCTTCACATTGATTGAGTGCAAATTTACTTTTTTCTTCCAAACTATTTACCTCCTGAATCTTCTATCGTACAATCGAGAGTTAAGAGATTCTTATTTTCTTCTGCTTTAAGCGTTACATCTTTTCAAATTAAAGTAGTATAACTTCTCATAAAGTAGTAGTATAATATCAAAATATAATGTAAAAATAATGGAATCGTTTATAAATTGTACAAATCACTTCTGTAGAATAGGAGATAATAAATTGAAATTTTGTTATAATCTCATAATTGTGGAGTATAATGAATGGAAAAAATAAATACAATAGATGATAAAAAAATACAAGAGTTTATATCGTTACGCCAATCAAATGTAGATGATAAATATGTAGTAGTTGAAAGCAAAAATGTTTTCAAAAAACTATTTGAAAATAAGATAAAAATTCACAAAGTTTTTGTAACAACAGAAAATATAGATTTTATAAAAGAAAACTGTAAAGAGATAGATTTTCCTATTTATACAGGAAGCCCATCGTTGATGAAAGAGATAGTGGGCTATAAAATACATCAAGGAATGCTGGCACTTATAGACAAGCCAAAATATATAAATTTTGAAGAGATTCAAGGAGATGTATTCGTTTTAAATGGCTTAACTTCTCCCGAAAATATAGGCTCAATTGTACGCTCATGTGCTGCTTTTAATATCCATACACTCATCATAGATGAAAAAACATGCTCCCCTTTTATACGACGATGTATTCGTGTATCTACTGGAAATATATTTAATATCAATGTATATAAAAGCACAAACCTAAAAAATGACCTCTTACAACTACAAAAAAATAACTACAAAATACTTGCAACCGCAAATCAAGAAAATGCAATAAGTTTACAAAACTACACTTTTACTCAAAAAAGTGCCATCATCATAGGCAATGAAGGATTTGGAGTAGAAAAAGAGATATTAGCATTGTCAGATACAATTTTAAAAATAGATATAAACGAAGAAGTCAATAGCCTAAATGCCTCGATAGCAGCTTCAATCATTTTGTATACCTTAAAGATAGTGTAAATGAGATAAAATAATAGCTGATAAAAGGCTCACTACTTCCTTTTATCATTTAATCTTAATAAAGTGGTATTGCAAAAACAACACACAGTATCAATAGAACTACTATTAATCTGGAATGCAAAGTTAACCCTTTATAGGAACACCTCCTGAACGACCCACTAATAAAAAAAGGACAGCGATTAAGCTATCCTTTTTTTAAACCCTTCCTATATATGAATAGTGAATTCACAGAAGGAGTAACCTTGCATTTACAAAAGAATTGTATCACTTTTAACTTTTAATGTCAAATATTTAATAAATTTTTCAAGTAAAATTTTCTTGTCCATTTAAATACAAATCTTGTATCAGTTTAATGAAATAGGTAGAGAAGTCACAAATAATATTGCAAATGAGATAAAAAATAATAGCTGATAAAAGGCTCACTACTTCCTTTTATCATTTAATCTTAATAAAGTGGTATTGCAAGAATAACACACAATATCAATAGAACTACTATTAATTTGGCGAACAAGATATACTCCTTATAAAAACGCAACCTAAACTTCCCACTAATAAAAAAAGGACAGCGATTAAGCTATCCTTTTTTTAAACCCCTTCCTATATGCTAGTAGTGAATTAGCAGGAGTAAGTTATACCTTGTCCGTATATTTGCATTATATAACTTTTTGCTTTTAATGTCAAATATTTAATAAATTTTTCAAGTAAAACTTTCTTATCTATTTAAATACAAATCTTGTATCGGTTCAATATCATCCCTGCTGGTTTAGTTATGTCAAGCTCGGAATTTAAATACAAATCTTGTATCGGTTCAATTGCTTCATCAGTGGTAGTTAATTTATTCCAAAAGATTTAAATACAAATCTTGTATCGGTTCAATTGATATGCCAAATTTTACAGTATCTTTTGATACTTCATTTAAATACAAATCTTGTATCGGTTCAATATCTACTTTTCCATTTTTAACATCAAATACTCGTGATTTAAATACAAATCTTGTATCGGTTCAATTAGCGGTTCTATTCATTTTAAAAACACAGTAACAAAATTTAAATACAAATCTTGTATCGGTTCAATTCGATTTGTTTAGCCTGCATACCGAGCCACCATCATTATTTAAATACAAATCTTGTATCGGTTCAATCTCATAGCAAAAAAAGCTTTTATCATATTTTTTTATTTAAATACAAATCTTGTATCGGTTCAATAATTAGCCCACAAAAAAGGATCAAATGATTTCACATATTTAAATACAAATCTTGTATCGGTTCAATCATCTTTAAGCAATTTAATACAGGACTCACCTCCAAATTTAAATACAAATCTTGTATCGGTTCAATATGATAAGCTAATTGCTATTGATACGACTTTTAAATTTAAATACAAATCTTGTATCGGTTCAATCCAAATGCACAAGTAGACAAAAAGAAAAGAAGCAGATTTAAATACAAATCTTGTATCGGTTCAATTGAACTTCGCTACCATGGATATTGATAGTACCTTTATTTAAATACAAATCTTGTATCGGTTCAATTATCTCCAGCTCCAGCTGGTACATCTATTTCTGAAATTTAAATACAAATCTTGTATCGGTTCAATCGAAAATATAAAAAAGTGGATTGAGTTTAAAAGTATTTAAATACAAATCTTGTATCGGTTCAATCTCTTATTCCTGCTGTAGCTCTTGGTGCGACCGCTCCATTTAAATACAAATCTTGTATCGGTTCAATTTTTTCTAGCTAAGGTTCTTGAACGTGGGTCTCCATATTTAAATACAAATCTTGTATCGGTTCAATATGGTCTTTGTATCTATCATCTAGCTTTAAATACAATTTAAATACAAATCTTGTATCGGTTCAATCACTTGCTCATATACGTGTACCAACGCTTGAAGAATTTAAATACAAATCTTGTATCGGTTCAATAGCTGCATTTACTGGATATTTTTATCCACTACCAAAATTTAAATACAAATCTTGTATCGGTTCAATCTATAGCTTCAGAGTTATATAGATCTTCTACCTCATTTAAATACAAATCTTGTATCGGTTCAATCTACTCTTGCAGGTGCCGAATAAGGGTCTCCACTATTTAAATACAAATCTTGTATCGGTTCAATAAAAAAGATGTGATAAGTGCATTGAATAGCATCAAATTTAAATACAAATCTTGTATCGGTTCAATACTAGCTGATGGAACTGTAGAAATAAATAGCGACCTAATTTAAATACAAATCTTGTATCGGTTCAATCATAACCACTTGGTTAAATGCATGGAGCTGATCTAATTTAAATACAAATCTTGTATCGGTTCAATAGCTGCTTGGAGTAGTAAACCTGTATATGGGAAGCTATTTAAATACAAATCTTGTATCGGTTCAATTATAGGGAAGAAAGAACTATCATCGTCTACGAACATTTAAATACAAATCTTGTATCGGTTCAATTGATGGCATGCGAATAATTCAAAGTGATACATTCCTATTTAAATACAAATCTTGTATCGGTTCAATTATCATCTTGGCTTGTCAAATTCACGATTGGATGTTATTTAAATACAAATCTTGTATCGGTTCAATATAAACTACTATATAAATCACAGATAACGATTATCTAATTTAAATACAAATCTTGTATCGGTTCAATTTAGTAGAGAATATGAGCTTAATGGTGGTATGAGATTTAAATACAAATCTTGTATCGGTTCAATTATACACTTTAGTATCAGACAATGTTGAAGATGAATTTAAATACAAATCTTGTATCGGTTCAATACTTTTTTGCGGTTACGAGTGAATTTGCACTCTCTAATTTAAATACAAATCTTGTATCGGTTCAATAATAGAAGCAAATAAGGATTTGATTGATAGTTTAGAATTTAAATACAAATCTTGTATCGGTTCAATCAAGTTTTGTGGCATCTTTATAAAACATATTTGGATTTAAATACAAATCTTGTATCGGTTCAATCTATGTTGAATCTATAGAACTTGTAGCTGAAGCTAATTTAAATACAAATCTTGTATCGGTTCAATTGATCCATATACTTTTGTTTTTCATAATGCTCCAAATTTAAATACAAATCTTGTATCGGTTCAATACTGCCCAACCTAAACGATCTTTCATTAACTTTAATTTAAATACAAATCTTGTATCGGTTCAATCTTATGGGGAGCATAAAAGAATTGCTGTTTGCTTCTAATTTAAATACAAATCTTGTATCGGTTCAATACTGCATTCACTTGCATCTACAACCTGACCTGCTTGATTTAAATACAAATCTTGTATCGGTTCAATCTTGAATTTGTATTGACTCAGCAAAAAAAAGAGGTATTTAAATACAAATCTTGTATCGGCTCAATACTCTTTTTTTATTTTTATATTCTCACCTATTCCAGATTTAAATACAAATCTTGTATCGGTTCAATGGTGCTTGGACAGATGGTATCCCCTTTGGAAAAGGATTTAAATACAAATCTTGTATCGGTTCAATTCTTATTAATTTAGAAGAGATGTACAAAATGAATAAATTTAAATACAAATCTTGTATCGGTTCAATATAAGAGAATGTTAAAAATTTTCTTATTTTTTTTAGATTTAAATACAAATCTTGTATCGGTTCAATAGAACAGCTACAAACACAATATAAAGAAAGAGGCTAATTTAAATACAAATCTTGTATCGGTTCAATTCTTAACAGGGAAAGGTGAAATGTTCCTCAACGAATTTAAATACAAATCTTGTATCGGTTCAATTTTGAGGTGTTTTTTAAGGTAGTGTATCGCTAAATAATTTAAATACAAATCTTGTATCGGTTCAATTGGTGAAGATGCGTTTATTCCTGATTCTCTTTATCAATTTAAATACAAATCTTGTATCGGTTCAATCTCTTCATCATGCTTGATTACCTTAACAAAATCATTATTTAAATACAAATCTTGTATCGGTTCAATTGATGCAGATGGTTTTTTAATATTAAAAGAATCCGTATTTAAATACAAATCTTGTATCGGTTCAATGAGGATATTTACTAGCCTTTCAAATTATTACAAGCTCTCTCAAGCCCATAAAAACTATCAAGTCAAAATATTTTCCAATCATTTTTAAAAACAATGAGTTTTTAAAAAACTTTTGTTAATGTCAGTATTTTAGCCATCTTTAGCTATGTTTTTCCTAAAATAGGTTGGAAAATTATATGAAAATTGATTCTTCCTCTTGTGGATTTGTTCCCAATACCACCTCATCATACGATCCGCTATTTTGTACTTTTATGATAGTGATAAAATCAAGATTTTTATCTATCACTTTTTTGAGTTCATTTTGGATTTTGATTTGATTTGCTGGAGTTATATTGCCTCTGAAAATTGACTTTTGGTGATGTTTTAGGTATTTTTTACATATTTTGAATACTTTTGCTACTCTATATTTCCCTGCATCACTTATCTCATCGGCAATATCGTAAAATAAAAATACATAATTGTGGTTAAAAGTTTGTTTTTTCATTTTTTGTCTTTGAGTCTAAAAGGGAGGAACTCTTTCTCTTCCAAAATATACTTAATCAATTTATACCCCTCTAGTTTGAGACAATGTTTATAGCTCACTTTTCTTTTGAGTTTTGGGTGTAAAAATGTTTCGTTGAGTCGTGTCTCAAAAGCATCGACAAATATTTTTTTGCCAGATTCATTGAGAAGTGCGTAGTTCAGACTTTTATCGAAGTGTTTTGATACTTGTAGTTTTTTACGATTGACAAGGTCAAATATAGTTTTGAAAACGATGATAGGTTTAAAAACTTCACTCATATCCAAACTCAAAGAAAATCTTCCATCTCTTGGACTATGCAAAAAACTTATCGTTTGATTGAGATGGGTTTGATAAATAGCAGATATCGTTTTTGTATACAGTAAAGTATTTCCAAAACTCACGAGTGCATTCATAGGGTTGTCAGGTGGTCTTTTGACTCTTTTATTCATGATAAAATCTTCAGGTAAAAAGTGTGTAAAACTAGCATAAAATTTCATCCATATTTGCCCCTCTATGAAAAGTATTTGTTTGTCATTTATATTTTTAGCGAGAAACTTTTTGGGTTCTGTTTTGAGCCAATCCAAAAAAGGTTTGAGTTCCTTATTGCCATGCCTGAAATAATGATACAAAGTTTCATGAATATTATCAGCGATACCTTGCACGATATTTTTAGCGATTTCAAGCCGATTTTCAATATAACAAATCGACTGTTTTACAGTCAGGTTGCCACTGACATACTGCTCTTTTGGATAGAAACTTCCGCTATAGTTTTCATGATAGTTAAAAAGATGTAAAGTGATACCAGCTTTAGCGATAAAATCCAAAAACTTCGTATTAAAAGATACTTCATTCATACAGTAGATTTCTCTTGTATCTTCGATAGGAATATAAAAGTTTCTTTTTTCATTTTTAAACATTATCGAATTGTCTTTTCTTTTGAGTTCTCCCATAGAAAATATATATCGTGTGTGATTTTTTGCCATTAATAATTATCCTTGTGTATTGGTATGGTCAGATTTACAGGAAAATACAACTCATGCCAAAAATTTTCTTTTTTGTCTTTAACTTCTTCATAATTATACTCAGGATTATCTATATATGTTGATTTGATTTTTACCTTTGTATCTGTCAATGTATAATAGACTAAATCTAAATAAAAAAGTTCTTTTTTAATATAAAGCAATTCCTTGTCACTTAGTTTTTCACATAATTCGTCAATCTCACTTCGTAAATAACAATCAATTTTAAACTCTTGAAAATCATCCCCATATTCTTCATAAAGAGATATGTTTACAAACCAACAATAATATGAAAATGCAAAATTCATCTCTTTAAAAAGACTTTTTTTATTAAACTTCTTTTGTTCTAAAAATACGCTCTTATTCCAAAAATCAAAATCATAAAGATCAAATTTTTCATCAAAATATTTTGATCTTTTTGTGATTTTTTTAGCTCTTTCTACTATAAAATTAATTTGTTTTTTTGTGTATCTTTTATCATAATATACAAAAATGTACTCTTTACTATTCATATTAAGACCACCTATGTATTGTATTAAAATTATCAAGATGATACCAATATCCAAATATACTTTCTAATATTTTCAAATGATAATTTAAATCATCTGTATCACGAGGATAAGAACTTTGCCATTTATTTATATCAAAATCATTTTTTACATATTTTGAAAAACTCAAATAAAATTCTTTTATAAACTCTTTTTTTGAAACTATAGTATCAATAATAATTTTATCCAAATCTTTGTCTGTAAAATTCTCATGCTTAAAACAATCATCAATTATCACCAAACGCAAGTTTTTTGAATCAACCGCATATAAAAAGAACTGTTTACAAATACCTTCTTCATCTATTTTCCAATAATTTGGTAATCGATCATTTGCAACACCAAACATAAAGTATACAAAATCATGAAATGGTGGAAATGCATAAGAAATATCAATTTTTAAAGATCTATTATTTGTAGATATATACAAATCTATCCATCCATAATGGTCTTTCCCATTTTTAAAAACTACTTTGACACCATTATCTGACTTCACTTTATTTTTTAATAATAGTTTTCTGACTCTGTTAGTTTTAATTTCCAAAAATAATTTTTTCATTTTATCTCTTAGATAAAACAGTACTCAAAATAAGCACATTTTTTACATTTGTTTGCAAACTTTGCAGAGGGTGCATTTTTTTGGTCGATTAAGTTTTGGATCTTTTCGAGTACTTTTTCTAACTCTTTTTCATTTTCTTCAGTGAGTTCTATATACTCAATCTTACCCTTTTTCTTTACAGTCTCGATATATTCTATCTTCCCTTTTTTCTCCACCCCTTTTTGTTTGAGTTTAAAAAGATAAAGCAAAACTTGCCATTTTACAGCCTCAGGATCACTATCAGACTTTTTGACTTCGACTAGATAATCTTTTGTGATTTTGTCGATTTTGATATTGTCGATACTTATCTCTGTCTTTTTCCCTTTTTCTTCATTTATTTCGTGTAAAACTTTTCCTATGCGTACATCTTCGGAGTTGTCTTCTAGGTTGATGCGGTTTGCATGTAACCAGCATTGGGTTTGACAGTGAAAATAGTAGTTTATGAGTGTACCTGTGATGTTAGATATCATTTTTTACAGCTTGTTTAGAAGTCAATATCTCTATAGTTGAGTTTTTAAAATCTTTTGGATTATTAGTGATGATAGTTTTACAATCCTCACCAACCGCACAAATATATTGTAAAGCATCTTCATAGTCTTTAAAAGTGTTATCTTTACATATATTTATGGAATTTTCTATATCCAACTTTGTTACACTATGAATAGTATATGTTTGAGATATTTTTTCAATAATATTTACTGTATTTTGAAAACCATACTTGTATCTACTATTTAGAATATAAAAAATATTAGAAATCATATCACTACTGATATACAAAGTTATGCTATCATCAATAATATATTTATTCATAAGTTCAAATGAATATTGATGATAAGGTCTATTTTCTTCAAACAAATCCAAAATAACATTTGCATCAACAAAGATATTACTCATACTTTAATCCTCTCATATCTTGAATCTTTAAGTTTTTTGTACTTCCAGGTGGTAATATCCCTATCAAACTATTTAAAGCCTCCAACTTTTTAGCCACACTGTTTTTAGCTTCCTCTTTTTCAAGATACTGCTCTACAGCTAGTGCCACTATTTGAGATTTTTTTTGATGATGCTCTTTTGAAAAACTATCTAACTCATCAGAAATATAAGTAGGTATCGTAAAAGTTTTTCGCACAGCTTTTGTTTTTTCCATAAGTTTTGTCATAATAATCCTTTGTATTAAAAGTATGAATTTATTGTATGATTTATTTTTATTTTTGTCAAGTTATAAAAATAGTATAGTATCCAATCAATTGCTCTCATCTATCTCTCTTTTAACGATTTGTAAATTTGTATATATCTGTTTTAGATCATCGATATCTAAAGAGTCCAAACTTTTAGAAGTATAATAGATATACCTATCATTCTTTTTTTCTAAAATTGTAAAGTTCCAAATAGTTCCCATGATATACGCACCTTTGATGGTATCACTTCCATTTAAAATAATAGCCGATAACATCTCCGCCAAAAGCTGATTTTCGGGTAGATTTCCTGATGCTTGTTTAAACTCTTGTATAAAAAAATACGGCTTAACAGGCAGATCATAACCACTCGCTACAACAAAATCACATCTACCATTAAAAGATACTTGATGATTTTCTACCTTCAAAGATGCTTCATAAAAATCTCGAATAGCTTTCCCTTTGAGTTCAAAGTCAATCATATTTAAAATAGGAGCGATAAACTTACTGATAAGTTCAAGTTCTGTATAATTATTGATCTTATCCGAATGCTTATCGATAAGTTTTTTCAAAAATATCATTTCATCTTCACAAATAGCATACTTTTCAAAAAACCACTCACTAAAAAACTCTTTTCCTTTTTTCCGCTCTATATCAAAAACCTTTTCAAGGTCATTAAATGTTGCACTTGAATAATTTATTGTTTTCATGTTTTCTCTCCATTAAACTTTAATTTGTTTCATAAAAATATATCATCTTTCAATCCATTATATTTTTCTCTATCAAATTTACAATCATCTGTGATAAAATCATTATAATCATCGATAAAATAATAACCATACAATTCTTCTCCCACATAAGGTCGCTGCTTTTCAAAGTATTTAAAGATGTTAAATGTAAAAAATTGCATCATAGAATTTATCTTTGATTTTTTCACTTCCCTTTTTATAAAACCATTTATATTATTTAATTCTAAAAATTCATCCCATACTTTTTGACCATCTAGTAAACCATCTGTTAAAAATAGTTCATCAATATTTTCAAACTCCTTGACCCCTTTATACTTTGATATATCTATTTTAAAGGGAAAATATAAAGTAAAAGTTTGTGAGTTAATTAGTGTCATTGTTTTCGATAATGCCAAATAATTTAAACTTTTGATATCTTCTTCAAAATTATTGTAGTCACTCATCAAGCCACTTGTAAATCTTTTTTTATCTTTTTTTATCTCATCTAAAACATTTTTATAATATGCTGAAAAATCTTTTTTTCCTAATATATTTTGATAGTGATTTTGTTTTAAATCATAACCTAAACGATTATCGCCTTTATAAATTTTCCTTACATCATCAAAATCAAAAAAATACACTTTAGGATTGATACTGTTTTTTTGACAGCTTCTGTTGATTCGCCCCATAAATTGCTCTTCACTATCAATAACAGAAATATCTTTAAATCCTACATCCATATCGATATCAACACCAGCTTCAATCACTTGCGTAGCTACAACTATAATACTTTTATCTTTTTTAGTTTCATTTATCACAAATTGTCGAGTTGCTTTATTGTCATCGCCACTTAATTCATATACCTTTTCAAAATCATTTTCTATACGATTAAAAAATTCTCTTGCTGTCTTTTTGGATATAAACTCAAAAAGTATTTTTTGATAACTATTTTTTATCTCTTCAAGTTTAAAAACTAAATCATCTAAAGTTATTTTCTCTTTCATTTTCAATAAACTGTAATCAACACTCACCCTATTTTTAAAAAGTATATGTTCAAAAAAATAATCTCTTTTATCTTTTGTTATTAAATCCACAAAATTATCTTTTTTCTCTAAAAAATAGTCAAGCTTAGGTAAAGTAGCAGACATAATGATAATTTTGATATTTAAACATTGAGCATATTTATCAAAAAATTCAACCATATACCACCACAGATGATTGTTATAGCTTTGTATCTCATCGAGTATGATGACAGAGTTTGAGAGTTGCCAAAGTGGAAAGTTATCCTCTTTTGAAGTACCAAATAAGATATTAAACAAAGTGATATGTGTAGTTAAAACTACCTCTTTATGAAAAAAAAGTCTACTTATATATGCTTTATTGTACTCCGTTTCAATATTTTCTTGTCTGTTTTCATCTACTTCAATAGCACTAATAGAATTAATAACTTCTAAATCTAAATCATCCTTAAAAATATCATCAAATACATTTTTTGTTTGCTCGACCAAAGTGTTAAATGGAAATATATAAAATATTTTATTTAACTCTTTTTTATTATTTAAAAGTTCAAGAGCTAAATTTATAGAACTAAGTGTTTTACCACTTCCTGTGGGAGCTTCTAAATAAAATATATTTTTATCTAAGTTTTTGAGTAGATTTTTTGTAGCTTCATGTGAAAGTTCATCTCTTAATTTATTGATACCTTTTGGTTTACCAAATTTAGTAAGATATGAGTTAAAGGTATTTTTTAATGTAGTTTTCTTTTTTTGAGAAATCAGACCAAAATCATCGAACTTTATATCCGTCATATACTCAGTCGTGGCATAATAATCACTTGAAATCATAAGAGAAAATAAAAATTTATTTAAAATATAAAATTCAAAATGATTTTCTAAATTATATGTTTTATCAAAATCAGTTTCATCTTTTAAGAAATCATCAAGTGTAGTGAGTTTGCCATGATGTTTTGAAATTTGATATGCAAAATTATAAAATATATAACTTATTTTATAATATTCTTCATCATTCTGGATAGTCTCAATTTCAGATTTAAAGATTTTGATATATGCTAATGCCCCCAAAAGTGAATGATTAGAACATTTTGTAGTTTCTTCAAATAAAGTATTATTCATTTTATTAAATTGAAAAGAGGGATTTGTTTTCCCTAAATCATGTAAAAATATTGCATTGTAAAATAATTTTTTTATCAACTCAAAATATTTACAATCAATAGATTTAATTAAATCATCGATTGTATCCATTAAATTATTATTCAAAATAATTTTATCTAAATACTCTTTTGTCAATAATGAATGTTCAGTTAATGTTTCACTCTTTTTATTTTTGTTTGTATGTGCAAAATACTTATCATACTTAGCACCTAAATCTATATACATAATTTATAAAAAAAAGTAATTTTTAGAATCATGCGAAAAAATATCTTTTGATTCATTCTCAACTATTTTACTATTTGTAAAACATAAACTTTCATACTCATAAAAATGATACTCTTTTTGCAACTTTATAGGTGACACCTCTTTAAATATAAAGAGGTGTTCCCCTCGTGGTTTATGTGCAGATAAAACTACTTTATTTTCAATGAACAACGATGATAATCTTAAATTTTCATAAGCAGTTCCTAACTCTATTTCTTCAACCTTATCTATGTTTGCAAAATGGTCATTTTTACCAAGATAAGGAATAAATACAGATTTTGAAGATACAAGATACTCTTTGATTTTAGTATACTCTGCACTTTTATCATCAAGTATTATGATTTGCCATTTTGGGTTTTCTATCCATTGTTCTCGTACAATTAAATTGCTTGAATCTCTTCGTTCTTTCAAAGCCGATTCACTTTTTCCAGAAACCATTCCGTTTGCATATCCTACACTATTATTAAAAGTTTGAATTTTTTTAGTAAAATAACCATTTGAAGTAAGTGGAACAATAGAAACCTTTAAATGCTGTAATTTTTCATAAAATTCAGGATAACCATTATCCAAAGCTAACTTTTCAGTTTTCTTTTTTATCAGCTTGTTTTTCTCTTCAATATCTCGATTTTTATTATGAAGTTGGATATGACCACCAAGTCCGATAATAGCTCCCAACACTCCTAAAAGTGCTGGTTTATGTATATTGTTATAAGTAAAATACGCATAGCTATTGACATCAGGTTTTTTGAAAAATGCAGTTTTCCCACCTATTTCAAAACTTAGTGCTTTCATTAACTTAGCTCTTCTTTTGTAAATATATTAAATGTAGGAAGAGTTGTATTAATAGATAATTTAAAAGGGTTATAGTACACCTCGATTTTAGAATATTTTCCTTTTGTCATAGTTTCAATTTGAGATAAATCTATCTCTCTTTTTTCACTATCAAACTTGATATAATTACTCAAATCAGGTAAATAACACTCAGCATCACTACACTCAACAAATAAAGCAAATTCATTTTCACAACCAAACTTACTATTTGTATTATAAGCTGTGGCACTCACTAAAGCTACTTTTTTAAACTCTTCATAATCAGCTTCTGTATATCCTGTAAAATCAGCACCTAAAAGAGTTTTATACTCATCGTAAGAATTTGGATTGATTCCAAAACCATAAAAATAATGAGCTTCATCAACTGTTACTTTTGTACCTAAAGTTGACTGTTTTGCATCATCTTTAGTAGAGTCAGCAAAAGGAGATAAGATATCTTGAACTTCTATATTTGTATCTTCAAATTTATTAAATCCTTGACCAAACTGAACTGCTCCAGTAATAGAGATATTTTGACCTTTTTCAGCAAAAGTTGCACCAAAGTTCTTTACATCTATACAAGAAAAGAGTTTATTCATAACTTCTTTTGTTGTTGTTTTTTTATCTATCTCATTAAAGAGTGTTTCATATCTCTCTCCTAATTTATTAGGAATAATTGCCCCTTTTTCCTCTTTCCAACTTTTGATAAATAATACATCTTTATTTTGATTTTCCCACATTTTTTTCATAGGATATTTAAGTGCTTTATCACTTCCAAATATATCACCATTTGATGTAGATTTTGGTCGCCCTGTAAAGTCCGCATTCCAGTTTGCCATATTTGCCCCGATTCCGATTATTCCATATACTCTATTCATCTTATTTCTCCTCTTCTTTTTTCATATAAAAAATATTGTCACTTAAAACACCTACCAAAAAACTATCCATATTTAGAGAAAGTTTTTCTACGCTATCATACGACATAATTAAACTCATTGCATTATTCAACTTAATATGATTCAAACTTATTTTATGTTTATATTTAAAGTATGTCATCTCTATCTCTTTTTTGAGTTTTTTAGCACTATTAGCTCGTAAAAATGGTTCTAATAAATCAGCATTTTTTTGAAAAGCTTCACTTTGACTCAATAAATACTTCGCAACTTGACCACAAAGATAAAAAAACTCTTCACTCTCTAAAGCCTCATAATTTGAAGTTTGTAGTTTTATTATCATCTCTTTTTGTATATTTTGTATATCCATTATATTTTCCCCTTTGTGTTTTAATAAAGAAAGATTTAAATTTAAACTCTCTTTTGCTTTTAATTCTCTATTTTGTCTAAGATGTTCTAGTGTAAAATCACTTCCATATCTTTTTATAACTTGATAAAATCCTCTCTCATCATATTTTTTAAAGTAGTTTACCATTGAATTTTTTGTCTCATATAATAATGTTTGTAAATCTTTAGAGATATATTGCGACACTTTTATATCATTGAAATAATTATGCGTAAGTTGTTTATTGTAAAAAAACTCATCGACTTTAGTTTCAAGCTGATACAACTCCTCTATAGTATAATCTTCAATAAATTTTTTTGTTTTAAAATCATACGCCTTTAGAAAGTTTGTGACATAAATCGGATTCTCTAACTTCCCTATTTTGACAGGAATATAATCAAAATCAATAATCAAATCTTTCTCTTTAAAATCTCTATTTAAAAACAATGCATTATTCAATGGATTTTTATTAATAAGTTGTTGAAACTTCAACCAATCCAAAAACTTTTTAATCAATAACGCATCCGAATCCAAAATGATAAATGGTGCAGATATTTTTTTCGCTTTTTGTTCGAGGTAAGGCTTTTTTGAGTTTAAGTTCATATTTGAATCACTCAATCCATATACAAAATCATCTATTTTTTTACTATGAGCAATATCATTAAATATTTTAATACTATAGTATATTTCACTCTCTTTTTTATAGAGTTCAATATCTTCATCAAAAAATACTTTGATATAATTCAAAATATTCTGTTCTTTAGCTTTCTCAACAATATCTGATATATTTTTTTCTATAAATTTATATTTTTCAATTAAATCTTTTTTACGATCTTTATTTGATAAATACTTAGCATAACTTTTCAAGATCTCTTTTTCTTTTGCTTTATTAAACTTTTTATAATCACATAAAGATTTAAAATGATATTTAATAGCATCTTTATCTATAAGTTTTTTAGCATCAGTACTTCTATAACTATCAATTTTAACAAAGAATGAAAGATAATTAATATTATGAATTTTTTTATCAAAAATCATTTTATTGGCATTGAGCCATTCACTATAATAATCTCTTTCTTTAAACCAATCAATCTCATTTTTTGAAATAACACCATCAATAGTTTTAAATATTTTCTCTTTTTTAACAGTCTCCGCTATAAAATACTCACAACTATTATCCTTATTGACTTTTACATACAAACCATCTTTGAGTGTATAATTATCCAAGATAAGTTTATCACCACTTTTGTCATACTCTTTTTTAAATACTTCTAAAATATCATAAATCATTGCATCCCCTTCCCCACACAAAACCCACCACCATAACCACTCTTCTCACCCATCCCAACACCAAGTGCCAAAAATGCTAATTTTTGAGAAACTTCATCTTCATTTGGAATGATGCGAAATTTATTTCCAAAGAGTCTGTACTGCTTACCATTTTTATTAGTAAGTTTGATAGTTTGAGCTCGATTGTTTTTGAGCTCAAGTAGCTGGATAAAGTTTTGGATAGGTTCTAGCTCTTTATCATAAAAAGCTTTATATTTATTGAGCAGATTTTGTTGGAGTTGATTTTGCAAAAGCATGATATCATCCTCTTTCATCCAATATCGTTTATTTGACATCGTTACGATTACAGGTGTCGCACTATAAAGCTCTGTGACAAAATGTTGACTCATTACTTTTTTAGATACATCTACTACGATAAAATTTTCATTTTTGGTATTTTGTGTGAGATGAGGAATAATTCTATTCGCAAAATCATCATCTATCGTGCGTATACTAAAAGTATATGTTTTTCCTTTTTTGTAGATTTTATCTTTTTCTATCGGATAAAATCCACCGAAACAGTAGTTTTTAAATGATGTAAAATCATTGTGTAGTTTTTCTAACTTTTCATCTTGACACATAGAATAAGAGATATATTTACTTATTATCTCAAAACTACTCTCAAAACTTATATCACTTTTTACATATACGGTACATTTTAGTTCAATTATTTTCATATTATTCTCCATAAAATCTATATATAGTATCATATTATTTTGAAATACTATTCACAAACTTATCTATCTTCTTAGTAAAATAATAATTTTAGTTAAAAATACTCATTTATATAAAAATTCTGTTTCAATACTATTTTCTTAAACTTTCAATTTTTTTCACAGAAAGTCCAGTTTTTAAAGAGATAGTTTCATTGTCTAACACATCGAGTAGGTTTTTAGCAATTGTTAGTATTCCCTTTTGAATCCCATCCTCCGTAGCCATCTCAACCGCATAATCCATCACATTTTTATAATCATTTCTAGCTTTGAGGTCTTGTTGGTAAGCAAATTGTTTATCTTCATCAAGTGCTAAAAATTCTGCTATGTCAAATGCTTCATTTAAGACTTTGTCTTCTTTAAATTTTTCTGGTATTTGAGTGAGGTTATTCAGGTTATTAAGATAATAAAGCCAATATTCAAGATGATTAGAAAGCTCTTTTTCTGTCTTTTTAAATTTTGGCATTTCTATATAATAGTAAGTAAGTTTGTCATAAAAAACTTCATTGGTTTGGGTATCACAAAGTTGTACTTTTGAGAGATATTTATCTTTATCTGTATTTTCTAGTTCAAACTCAAGTATCCCTATAAAATATATTTTTTTTAAAGAATAATCCCATGTACCTTTTTTGGATTGTTCTTGTATAGGAAAGCTTGTATAGTATACACTTCTATCTTTAAAATATTTTTGTTTTCCTCTTTGGAGTTCTACTATAAAGTTATTTTCTTTTTCGTCAGTACAATATATATCATAGACTGCTTTTCTATCTACGATATTAAGTCCTAACTGTTCTAGGTTTCTATACTCAATAGATACTATTTTATATTGTAAATCAAGCAAATCATTTAAAAAACTAATGAGTATATTTTTGTGATTTTCATTTCCAAATATTTGTTTAAATCCAAAGTCTGTAAACGGGTCTATATATTTTTCTTTTATTGTCATGCACATTTTTGAGTCCTTTTATTGGGTTCTATTTATAAGAGATAGTATATCATATAAAAATTATAATAAATATCCCTCTAAAAATATAAAGGTATAATCACCTCATGCAAAATACAGCCCTCAACATACTCAAAACTGGTCACAATGTTTTCCTTACAGGTTCAGCAGGTACAGGTAAAACTTATATCTTAAATCAATATATTTTATATCTCAAATCTCGTAAAATCTACCCTACTATCGTTGCCCCCACAGGAATAGCCGCTTCACATTTAGGTGGTCAAACGATTCACTCTTTTTTTAGTTTGGGTATACGAGATGAAATCGATGATTCATTTGTACAAAATCTACTTGATAAAAAGTATATACAAGTAAAGTTTGCAAAATTGAAAGTATTGATAATAGATGAGATTTCGATGGTGAGTCCTTTTTTATTTACAGCTATGGATACTATTCTCAAAGCCTTTAAAAAAAATGACAAACCATTTGGAGGTATTCAAGTGATACTCTCTGGTGATTTTTTTCAGTTACCTCCTATATCACGAGCCAAAGATAACAAACGATTCGCTTGGCAAGCTCCCTCTTGGAAAGCACTTGATCTACAAACATGTTATTTGGAAAAAAAGTTTCGGCAAAATGATGATGTTTTGATAGCTATATTAGATGATATACGGAGTGGAAATATCTCACAAAACACCTATGATGCTTTAAATTCTCGTATCAATGCCACTTTGGATATGAATTTTAAACCGACAAAACTCTACACTCACAATCTTGATGTCGATAAAATAAACAATGATGAATTAAACAAATTAGATACCCAAACACATAATTTTGTCTATACCTCACAAGGTGCAAAAAGTAATATACAAAAAATATTCAAATCTGCAATGGTACAAGAAAATATGACTCTTAAAAAAGATGCAGTGGTGATGTTTATCAAAAATAATCTTGAAAAAGGATATGTAAACGGTACGACAGGAGTAGTGATAGATTTTGCAAAAGAGGACAATCTCCCTATCGTGAAACTTACCAATGGACATACGCTAAAAGTCCCTCTCGAAGACTGGTCTATTGAAAATGACAAGGGTGCTATTACAGCAAAAGTATCACAACTTCCACTCAAACTCGCATGGGCTATCACTATCCATAAATCACAAGGGATGACTTTGGACTCAGCACAGATTGATTTATCAAAAACTTTTGAGGTTGGTCAAGGCTATGTCGCTCTCTCTCGTATTAAAAATATAGAGGGTTTAGAACTTTTAGGTTTTAATGACACAGCTCTTATAGTTGACCCTTTGATTTTGAGTATTGATGAAAGAATCAAACAATCTTCCCATAAAGCAAAAGCAAAAATATCTACTCTTTCAAATGATGAGTTTGAACGACTAACAGCTCTGCATATACGAAAATTAGGTGGGATTACAAACTCACAAGAGATACAAAAACAAACAAAAGCACTTAAAAGCAAAGTAAAAATCAGTACAGATCTAGCAGATATACATCTTAAAACAAAAGAATTATTGGACTCTTGTGATAGCCTTGAAAAGTTATCAAAAAAAAGAGAATTAGGAATAGACACTATCATCAAACATCTCGGAAAATTAAAACTTAATGATAAAGATTTAGATTTGAGTAAGTTTTTCCCAGATGCAAATACTACTAATCTAATCACACAAGCCATCGCTACAATCAAAGAAAAAAATAACAAAGATGATTTTGGTGAAAATGGTATGATAAAACTCAAGCCTATTTTTGAAGAGTTAGATGAAAAAGTATCTTATAATGATATAAAATTGATGTTGGTATGATGATGGAACTTTTATACAAAACATTTGAAATAATTATCGGATTATTTTTTATATTTATGGTTATACGCTATCTCAAATGTAAATTTGGAAAGTGTGATATTAAATAATGGCAACATTACGAGCAGGTACCTTTAACCTTTTTCAGTTTGTCGCACCTCCTTACTCTTGGTATGAGAAAAAAAATAGTTTTTCCAAAAAACAATGGCAAGAAAAAACCTCTTGGATAAAAAGCCATATCAAAGAGATGGATTGCGATATTATCGGATTTCAAGAAGTATTTTCTAAAGATGTACTTAAAGATATGATGAAAGAGTTGAATTTTGATTATTTTATCACTGTAGATGATGCAAAACTTGACAAAGATTATGATACTGTGTTTATTAGTACAACCGTTGCACTTGCATCCAAATATCCTATTTTAGAGATTCAAAAAGTAGCTGTGCATAAAGAGAGTATCTTAACTCATAATTTTGAAGAACCATTTGAATTTTCTAGGATTCCACTAAAAGCACTTATTGAGCTTCCAAATAAAAAAAAGATTAGTGTGTATGTTAATCATTTTAAATCAAATAGGCTCAATGAACTTGAATATACTTTTACTAAAGAGCATACTTTAGCAGAAAAAAAAGAAAAAACTAAAGATGCTTTAGCAAAGAATATATCAAAAGCTTTAAAACAACGACTTTGTGAAACTTCTTGTTTATTTTATGATTTTAAAAATAGAAATACCCCTATCATTTCGCTGTGTGATTTAAATGATAAAGAGTACTCTTTGAGTATTGAATCCTTGACAAATGAAGCATATCATGAAAATAAAGAGGAAAACTCTTATCTTTTATATGATGCCTATGATTTAGAAACTAAAAAGATTTACAATCCACACCCCGAACAAAAAGAGAAAGTTAAAGAACCTACAAGTTATTTTCAAGGGAGAGGAAATATACTTGATTATATTTTTGTTTCCAAACATTTTAAAGGTAAAATCAACTCTTATGAGTTATTTAACAAACACTTTCACAACAACCCTCACGGTTCACTGCTTCAAAGTGATCATGCGCAAGTGGTATGTGAAATAAAATTAGACTAAATAAAAAGGATCTAAAATCACACCAGCCATACAACTCGCAAAAAAAAATAAGATAGCGTATATTCTGCATGAATATACACACGATCCATTGGTAAAATCATATGGAGCAGAAGCTTCACAAAAACTAGGAGTCGATGAAAAGCAAGTATTTAAAACTATTGTTGTTGAAACTTCTGATGGTATGGCTGTAGGAGTTATCCCTGTTTCATCACTATTAAATATGAAACTTATAGCAAAAACACTTAAAAGCAAAAAATGTGCCATGGCAAACAAAAATGATGTAGAACGATCAACAGGATATATACTCGGAGGAGTCAGCCCCTTGGCACAAAAAAGATCTCTGCCTACAGTCATCGATATATCTGCAAATAATTTTGACACTATTTATGTAAGTGCAGGAAAAAGAGGCTTGGATATAGAGATCAAGCCAGATGATTTACAAAAACTCACTCGTGCAGCTTTTGCTAATATAACAAAGGAGTAAATAAAATGGGGTGATATATTATCAACTTCCAGATGGTACTATTACTATGGATGATCCATTTTCTCATGGTAAACTCAAAAAGCGTCTTGAAGAACTTACAAAAGAGTAACTCAAAAAGGGTAGTAGATAAATATCTGATAGAGAGGGAAAAAGACTTAACTCTCTATTTTACAAACTCCCTTTCACCACAAAAGCACTCCCTGTACTCGTAGTCTCTTTACACACTTTTTTCACTCCATCACTATCATGATAAGTAGTTATTGTTACTTCTCCTGTTTTTGTGATGGTATCTCCACTCTCTAGTGTGATATAACTTTCTATATCTGTTTCACTTGGGTTGGTTACACACTCTACTGTTATCTCTATTTGTGTTGGAGGTGTATCATCTGTTGAGTTACTACCTCCGCCACCGCCACCACAAGCGGTGAAGCTTATGATTGGGATGATTAATGCGAGGGTTTTTATTGTATTAACTAGTTTCATTATTTCTCCTTATTCTACTATGAGGTTTGTATCATCTAGTGGTACTGTTGTTTTTATATAGAGTTTTGTTCCTATAGTATCTATCTCTACACTATGTCCTAAAGGATATGGGGTACTACTCTCTAAAGTATTTCCTATTATCTCTCTATCTGTTGCATCTGTTTTATTTACTTTTACAAATCGAGTGATACTACTTCCATCTGTATTTGTAATTATTTGAGCTTGGGTAGAGTATCCATTGGTATCATCTACCGAACCTGCTGTTGTTTGTATCTCTCCATTTGTATCAATAGTTGTTATTGCACCTTGTACATTTGAGGTAGTTTTAGATACTTTTGAAACACCATCTTTTGTGATCTTTAGAAGTTGGCTCGCTTTTCCATCTATTGTTCCTGATACAGATATCAATGTTTCAGATCCATCTTCATTCTCTTTATTTACTTTTGTTTGTACTGTTCCATCTTCTAGCAAAGAAACTATTGTCCCATCATATTGCGATGTTGCTTGTGTTTCTACATCATTTCCATTGGTATCTTTGGTTTTTACACTATGTAGTGTTGTCCCTGTAGGAGATATTTGTGCTTGTACTTCAGTATTAGCTTCACTATAATCCATATCTACAGAACCATCATCTTTACTACTAATAGTTACATCTGTTTTCATAGTAACTATAGCTGCTTTTTTAGTAGTAGTTGCATCTTTAGACACAAGTGTAACTGCTGATGTACCATTATTATTTATCTCTACTTTTGTACTAATTGTTGTATCATCTATAGTTTGTGTCTTTTGTAACTCTTCCCCTTTTGAAGTTGATGTTTTGGATACAGTACTAACATCTGCAAAGTTAATAGTTTGGGTAGTTGTTTCTCCATTAGTATTTTTGAGGTCGATATTATATCCAGTTTCTGTAGGAGTTACACTCTCTAAAGTTACTCCTGTATCTTTTGTATTGATAGTTTCAGTATTTTCTTCACCTGTTGTAGTATCTACAACAA
>Ga0193954_1000396_pt1 | contig 25223 bp, 21 predicted proteins | sample BB_5_MG_FD_140340 | JGI IMG/M metagenome (GOLD analysis project Ga0193954, IMG submission 140340) | Microbial mat bacterial communities from the Broadkill River, Lewes, Delaware, United States - BB_5_MG | ecosystem: Environmental > Aquatic > Freshwater > River > Microbial mats | place: USA...
GTTTACTTCAGCCTCAGTTTGTTGTTATCTGTCGTTCTAGGTTGATTAAGGTTCACGATACTTAAATCAAAACCTTAAGTTCAAGTTCGCGGGTCTCGTCCCGCAGCCGACGTACTTTTTTGACTGGCCCCAAAAAAGTAAGTAAAAAATGGCCTTGACGTTCACGCCTGCAGCGGGCCGCACTTAACCGACAATGAGTCTGTTTCCCTCTTACGTGTCAGCGCGGTTTGTCGGCCTTTAGACCTCCAAGTTGGTGTTCTTTTGTTGATCTGGTAGAGAGGGCTTTGGTTTATGTGGTTCTCTACTTTTCCCGTGGTACATGTGTTTAGATGGAGTTTAAGTAGGGCGGGCATCGTCCGCCAGCTAAAAACAGAAGAGGCCCCGCTAGAACTCTAGCGGGGCCTCTTCTGTTTAAATATGTACTTTAGTGATGGATGATATTCGGTAACTCGTTTTCATCATCCTCTTTGATTGGAAAATGTGGTGTAAGCAACTCACCACATTGGCCAATCGCCTCACACAGGGCATCGCATGCGTGATTGTCGTGTAATCCCTTGGTAATGGTCTGTACCACGGCATCCCACTGTTGCTGTTCAACTTTATTGTTGATACCGCGGTCAGCGAGAATTTGTACCCGTCGTTCAAACAAGCAGATAATGATGAGTATCCCCGTTTCATCGCGGGTGTGATGTAAGCCGTGGCGAGTGAACGATGAATGAGCTATTTCGTCAACAGACTCATTGATCTCGCTATCAGAGATCAAGCGGCGTAGCAAGCTTGGGCTGTTATTGATGATAAAGCTACTGATAAAATAACTGACAATGAGAATGAGGGCTATCGCCCAGAAGGGCAGATGGGGAAACCACCACACTGTCATGCTTGCCGTTGCCAGAGTACATAAGGCACAAAAGCGGCTGCGACTACCTTGATAATCATCGGCTTGAGCTAAAATGAGCGGGACGATTTCACCACTGGTATTTTTTTCGGCCTGTGTTACGGCATCTTCAATACGCTGTTGTTCTTGTTGGCTAAATGCTTTCATGGATCGGTACTTTCTGGGTCAAGTTGTTAAACGTATGGTTCGAAGGGGAATTGTTACCACCCTCCAGAAGAACCGCCACCACCGAAGCCACCGCCTCCGCCGCTAAATCCACCACCGCTGCCGCCGCCGAAGCCACCACCGCCGAATCCGCCACCCATCCAAAACATTGACCGTCGGCGTCGACCACCAAAGGGAAGTAATCCCGGCGCGAGAAATAGCAACATGGTTAGCCAGCCGAGAGAACTGCGCTTCTTCTTTGGTCGTTTACCTGTTCCAGTGTATTCGCCACGTACGGCCTCACCCATTGAAAGGACTCCAGCGATGATACCGCCTGAGAAATCACCTTGTTTGAAATAGGGGCTGATTTCACCATCAATAATGCGTCCAGCGAGAAGATCAGTCAACCGACCCTCGAGACCACGTCCAACTTCAATGCGAATCTTACGCTCCTCTTTGGCAATCAGTAGCAGCAAGCCGTTGTCACTTTGCTTTTGCCCTAGTCGCCATTGCTCGGCAACTCGAAGACCTGTTTCGGCTAAATCTTCCCCCTCAAGGCTGGTCAGTGTCAGGACCGCGATCTGCGTCGAATCGGTTTGTTCAAATTGCTCAAGATATTGTTCGAGTTTGAGTTCGGTCGCTGACGGAATCATCCCTGCTTGATCATTGACATAGCCATCAAGACGAGGGATGTCGAGGGCTGCTGCCGAGGTGCACAGGAGCATGATGCCGATGAGGGCATAACCGAATTGACGGATCAAAATTTCACCTGTGGGGCAACGTCACTCCCCGCTGCGGCCTTAAAGGATTCTTTACGCTCTAGTTTAAGCATCCAGCTATTAGTTAGGCTACCCGGGAAGGTGCGAATCGAGCTATTGAATTGTTGAACTGCTTTATTGAAGCGTTGGCGAGCAACATTGATGCGGTTTTCTGTCCCTTCAAGTTGATGTTGTAGGTCGCGAAAGTTTTGGCTGGCCTTCAAATCGGGGTAACGCTCGGCAACGAGCATCAGACGGGACAATGCTCCTGACATCTGTTGTTGCGCTTGGGCAAATTGCTCCATCTGTTTTGGATCACTTAACCCTTGAGCCGAAATGGTCGTTTTGCCAACGCTAGCACGGGCAGTGGTAACATTTTGTAATGTCTCCTGTTCATGTTTAGCGTATGCCTTAACGGTTTCAACAAGGTTGGGAATCAGGTCAGCTCGACGTTGGTAGGTGGCTTCAACATCGCCCCACGCGGCAAATACCGCCTCTTCATTGGTTTGAATTGTGTTATAGCCACAACTGGTGAGCAGTAGGGTCGATAATAATAAAATAAATGCGCGTAACATAGAGTTGGTCCTATTCTGAGAGGATAGAGTTTAGGTTTGATATCTCGGCCATCAATATAGGGACGGCAGGTGAAAAAGTAAACCCGTATACTGGCGATTGTTGGCTAAGTAGAGAATTAATCGTGGTAAAATTGCTTTACCCCCTTGATATTATACTGCTGTCATTTATTGTTTATGTTGGGTGTTTTGTTGTTACTAGATGGAGGAGATAATGCAATCATTTGATTTTATTGGTTATCACGATCAATTAATGGATTCCTTGACCTCAACATTGTCGAATGTAAGAAGTCAAGGTGACTTATGTGTTGTGATGACCGACCTAACAGAGCAATTAGAAGCAGAACTTGCGAAACATTTAACCGCCGAAGATCATGAACGCCTTGCCTGCGCTGCGGGATGTGGCGGTTGTTGTCGAGTCAATGTTTCGGTACTGGAGCCAGAATCGATCAATATTGCTCGTTATCTTAAACATACCTTGCAAGCTGATGAGCGTGAAACCCTTCTTATATCGATGAAAAAAATGGTTCACACCATTAGCGATGTCGATGAAGAGGAGCGGATCGCCATGCGTAAAAACTGTGTCTTTTTGAGCGCGCAAGGTGATTGTACCATTTACCCTGTACGGCCCCTGTTGTGTCGTTCTATTACATCGACCAGCGCAACGGATTGTCGAGATTCATTAGCTATGCAAGCATTAGGTGAGCAGTTGCCGATTATGATGAATCTGTTTCAGAAAAATTTATTCGATGTCGCCTATCAAGGACTTGCCTCAGCAATGGAAAAAAACGGTATGGACGCCTACGGAGCAGAACTTACGGCCGACGTTTTATCCTATTTGGAGGGGTAAATCGTCATATTGGCTAAAAATATTCGATTAATCACTGAAGTGGGTGAAATGAACTTGACTTTAATGGGACTGACCGTTAGAGTTCAGCCTCTCCCATCTGCGGAGAAATATTTTAAATGGAAGTGAGGTGATTTTCGTGGAAATTCAAGTTCTTGACAACAATGTTGAAAAAGCAATCCGAGTGCTTAAGCGTAAGCTACAGCAGGAAGGACTTTTCCGTGAAATGAAGCAACGTAAGTTTTACGAGAAGCCAAGCGTAAAACGTAAGCGTAAAGAAAAAGAAGCACAGCGTCGTCTGCGGAAAAAAATGCGTCTGATGCGCACTGACTGATCACCTCAGTCTACATAGTTCAAACAAAAAATGGCGAACCGTAATACGGTTCGCCATTTTTTGTTTTTGGGGATTTTATTAAGTTGGATGTATCAGTGCAACTAATTCGTGTGCTGGAAGTGGTTTGCTAAACAAGAATCCTTGACCTTGATGGCAACTTTTTTGACGCAGAAATTCGGCTTGAGCCTCGGTTTCAATCCCTTCGGCAACAACTTTCAGATTAAGGCTATGAGCTAAGGCAATAACCGCTGAAGCAAGTGCAGCGTCATCATCATCGCTGGTGACACGTTCGATAAAACATTTATCAATCTTCAGCTTCGATAATGGGAAATAACGTAAATAACTTAGTGATGAATAGCCAGTGCCAAAATCATCAATTGCCAGTTGGATACCGAGCTTTGTTAATTCAACCATGGTTGATGTGGCCTTATCGATGCCATCCATGATCATGCTTTCTGTAATCTCAAGCTCAAGTATGGTTGGATCTATCCCTGTCGTGGTGATGATCTCATCGACCATTGAGACCAAATTATCTTGTTTAAATTGTAACGGTGAAAGGTTTACTGCGACTGAAATCGGCGGGTGGCCTAGCTGCTCCCATTTAACAATTTGTTGGCACGCTTCACGTAGCACCCATTCACCAATTGGAACAATCAGCCCACACTCTTCTGAGAGGGGGATAAAGTCGATAGGCGAAATCAAGCCTAGTTGTGGATGGTTCCAACGCACGAGAGCTTCTAGACCCGTTATTTTGTGATTCAGAAGATTAATTTGCGGTTGGTAATAAACAACAAGTTGATTGAGGTCAAGAGCTTTGCGCAGATCATTTTCGAGTTGAAAAAATTTATGCGAGTGACGTGTCATCTCCGATTCAAAAAATTGGTAGCGATTACGGCCTTCCTCTTTCGCTCGTGTGAGAGCGATGTCTGCATTGGTCATCAGTTGTTTGGTGTCACACCCATCACTGGGATAAAGACTGATGCCGATACTCGCCGTAAGGTATATTTCGTTTTCATTGACAATGATCGGGTCCGAAAATTGATCCAATATCTGTTTCGCCATTCGACTAATAGCGGTCAACTCTCGTGTATTTTCAATGATCATAGCAAATTCATCCCCGCTAAGCCGGGCTAGCACTGCACCGTGATGAACGTTGTGATTTAATCGTTTTGAAATTTGCGTGAGGACATTGTCGCCTATTTCTCGTCCAAGGGATTCATTGACTTTCTTGAAGCGATCCACGCCGATAAACAGTAATGCAACCATTCCTGGTGGACTATTTCGTTTTATTGCCTGACTCATGCGATCACGTAGAAGAATACGGTTCGGCAGGTTTGTTAAAAGATCGTGATGTGACATGTAAAGGAGTTTAGATTTTTTTTCATCTAAGCTGGCTTCTAGTTGTAGTCGATCCGTGATATCGCGAGTTGTTTCGATCATCCCGGCAAATTTTCCGTTTTCAACAAAGGGGGATGCCTCAATTTCATAAATTTTGATGCTACCGTCCTGTTGGTGGCGTTGTTGAATAACGCGAACGGGGCCATTCTCTTCTTTAACGGCTTTTAGTGGACAGGTTGTTTTGTCATCACGTTCACCACAATAGTTGTCATTGCACAATTTCCCCTGTGTTGCTTTGTCTGTTAGGTTGTTGCGAGCAGAACGGTTCATGAGCATGATCGCTTGATTCTCACGTACGACACGAATGGGATCGACAATTCCATCAATGACAGTTTGGAGGAAGTGGCGTTGCCGTTCAAGTTTGGCGGTAATTTGTTCAACTTCTTGTGTTGTCACCACGGCAATTTGACGACTTAATCCAGCGCCAATGAGTACCGCGAGTAAGGACAGGGCAAGAATCTGCTGAATATTGTTCCATGCACGACGATTTAATTCACTTTTTTGAATGCCAACATGGAGAATAGCGGTCGTTGTGCCAACATTAACCATCATATGGTAGAAGCGTTGGTCGTTTTGATCTTTGATGTTTTTGATGGTGATGGTGTTGTTTTTTTCTGCTTTAAGGAGGAGGAGTTGAACGGGGAAACCCTCTTTAAATGTGGAGACCATCGGTTCATCGTTAAGCGTGAGATAAGCATAAGCGATTGCGTTATCACTGGTAACGGTACGTTGAAGTCGTTTAAGTAGAGCAACTTTGTCATTCCAAAGTATTTGTTCGGGGATTTGTAGCGCTAGTAACCGCGTTTGAGCCAAATAGAAATTTTCTGTAGCCTTATGGTAGTGATTTGTTTCAGAAATGGTCGCAGTGGTACAAACGCCAATAATTAACAGTGTTAACAGAATAAAAGAGCGCCAAAATATTCTCTTTTTAAGCCTTGCTCTGTCGATTAGTTTTAGTGTCCTACGCATATGCGAGCCATCTCTCGAATTGAATTATATTCACTATCATCGGCTAGGGTGAAATAGTCGATGCGTAGTGCATCGAGAATCCTGCGTCCTTCTTGTGTTGTATGGGCTTCAAGAAAGAACTCGCGGAGTTGTTGTTTTAATTTTTGGTCCAGTTGCTTAGGGACAACAACTGGAGGAATCGCAAAGTTTTCAGAGGTGTTAATGATACGAACATTAAGCGCATAGGGGTTATTTTCAATCATCATATGGTCGAGGATAAGTGAATCAACCGCTGCGCCATCGACGAGGCCGTTTGCCACCGCTTGCACCGAATTGTCATGGCCGTGAGTCATGATTGTTTCAGAAAAAAAAGTTTGTGGTGATTCTCCCTGCATGGCGAGCAGGTACGTTGGTGCGAGACAGCCGGTATTTGAGGTTTTTGAAGTGAATGCAAAACTGTGATTGCGTAACTCCTCGAAGGTTTGTAATGGACTATCTTTGGCGACAATGACGTATGAATTGTAGGTTGTTTTACCTTCGATCACTGGAATAACAAGCAATTCGAGGCCAAACTGGTCATGTCCGAGTGCGTAGGATCCAGAGCAAACAAAGGCAACATCGACCACATTTTGTTCGAGTAATTTATCGACCTCTAGGTATGTTGGGCGTTGGATAAAATCGACGCTAACATTCAGTTTTTCTCCAATCAACAAAAGTAGGTCATGGTAGAGGCGACGCGTAGTTTGTGGAGATGTCATTGCAGCAACAGCAACATGGAGTGTTGGGCCTAGGTGGCTTTGGGTTGGAATGATGGTTTCGCTGAAATTAATGGTTGTGTCGGATGGGCTTGGGGTGATGGAAAGAATACCGCCAATAAAAATTCCGAGGGCTGTAAGCAACAGGAGCCAGCGTAAGTTTTGATTTGAATTTATCTTCATAGTCGCTTCTCCGGCTCGTTTCGCATTAATGAGCTATGTAATATTTGTTAGATCAATGAGTGTTGCAAAAACTATACCTGCGCTAGGGTGGGCGTAATGGTGGGCTTTATGGTGGTCAATGGGAGGATGGTGGGAGTAATGCCCCTTTTTCATTGGGGGCAATCACGCAAATGACGTGTTGATCACGCAATAAAAAACCCCGTTCACTTGATAAAGCTGAACGAGGTTTTTTGTCATTTATGTGGTGCTGTCTAGCAAGGGAGTGTTGGTAAGTTCAGGCCAACGATCTCCTTGACTAAACCAACAACCTGACAGCTATAACCGTATTCGTTGTCGTACCAAACATAAAGAACACAACGATTTCCGTCAGCAATGGTCGCTAACGAATCAACAACACCCGCATACTTTGAACCAACAAAGTCAGTGGAGACCACTTCAGGAGAATTGGTGTAATCAATTTGATCCTGAAGTGATGAGTCGAGAGAAACATCACGTAAGTGAGTGTTTAGCTCTTCTGCAGTTGTCCCATTTTCAAGGGTTAGGTTAAGGATCGCCATTGAAACGTTAGGTGTCGGTACGCGAATAGCGTTACCTGTTAGTTTGCCACCGAGTTCAGGCAATGCTTTAGCCACCGCTTTAGCGGCACCTGTTTCAGTAAGAACCATGTTTAGGGCAGCACTGCGACCACGGCGTGGCCCTTTATGGTAGTTGTCGATCAAGTTCTGATCATTGGTATAGGAGTGACAGGTTTCAACGTGGCCGTTGACAATGCCGAACTTATCTTGAACGGCCTTGAGTACAGGAACAATAGCGTTCGTTGTACAGCTCGCCGCAGAGAAGATCTCTTTTTCTGTCTCAATGAGTTCGTTGTTAACCCCAAATACAATGTTAGGGATATCACCCTTGCCAGGAGCCGTTAGGATCACTTTTTCAACCCCTTTGGCTTTTAGGTGACGGCCAAGTCCTTCACGGTCACGCCAGATACCTGTGTTGTCGATAACGATGGCGTTATTGATGCCGTATTGGGTGTAGTCGATATCTTCTGGAGCGTCAGCGTAAATGATTTTGATCATGTTGCCGTTGGCAATGATCGCATTCTCTTCGCGGTCAATTTTAATGACTCCTTGAAAGCGACCATGTACAGAATCGCGACGAAGAAGGCTGGCACGTTTGACAAGATCGTCAGCACCACCCTTACGCACAACAGCAGCACGTACACGTAATTTATCGCCACCACCTGTTTGCTCAATGAGAATTCGTGCGAGCAAGCGACCGATACGGCCGAAACCGTAAAGAACAACATCGCGTGGCTCATCGAGTACAGACGTTTTGCCCGTATTGAGCGTGGTAAGTTCTTGGCCAACAAAATCAGTTAGATCTTTGCCAACTCCTTGAGATTGATAGCGAATAGTGAGCTTGCCAATATCAATCTTACCTGGTGCTAGGTCGAGCTTACTTACTGCTTCAAGGATAGGGAAACTGTCACGAACAGAGATCTCGTTGTTGAGAATTTGGCGTGCAAAGCGATGTGCACGTAAAATTCCAAGGGGAGTTCTGTTGACCAAGGTGCGGCCATAGATACTGATGTTGACGCCTTTGTTGCGGTATAAGCTACCGATCAATGGAATCATTGCTTCAGCGAGGTCGATCCGTTCTGTCCAGTCGTTAAAATACTCTTCAGTTTTGTTGCAATCCATGCTCAAGCCCCTTGTGTGTGTTGGGTGTAAACGGTATATTTTGTACCGCCAATTAAAAATAAATTTATGCTTGGTAAATCGCGCGTATCCTAATTGAAGTTGCTTTGTTTTTCAACCCTTTATCAACGATTACTATTGACCTTTCATGGTCATATTATATTGATTGCTGACATCAATTTTGTCGATTATTCGATATTACTCTTTATTTGTACTAAGTTAGCGGTGTAAAAAGGGGATGAAAAACATCAGTTAGCACTGGACTTAGCGTATCAACGCTGATATTTAAAACACTTAAAATGAGACACGATTACTATTCAACTCAGGAGGCTATGCATGAGTGAAATGATTCACTATAAAGATTTAGGTTTGGTTAATACGCGTGAGATGTTTGCAAAGGCGGTAAAGGGTGGTTATGCCGTGCCTGCGTATAATTTTAACAATATGGAACAGCTTCAAGCCATCGTGATGGCCTGCGTAGAAACTAACTCCCCAGTGATTATGCAAGTGAGTAATGGCGCACGTAAATATGCTAATAGCACCATGTTACGCTTTCTTGCACAAGGTGCCGTGGCTATGGCGCGCGAACTTGGTTCGAACATCCCTATCTGTTTGCATCTCGATCATGGTGATTCGTTTGAGCTATGCAAAAGCTGTATTGATAATGGTTTCTCTTCCGTTATGATTGACGGATCCCATCTAAGCTACGACGATAATGTTGCCTTAACCCGTCAAGTGGTTGAATATGCTCATCAGTTCGATGTGACTGTCGAAGGTGAACTGGGTGTGCTCGCTGGTATTGAGGATGATGTTGTCGCAGAAGAGTCAACCTATACTCAGCCCGAAGAGGTTGAGGACTTTGTTGCAAAAACGGGCGTTGATTCGTTGGCAATATCAATTGGTACCAGCCATGGCGCGTACAAATTCAAACTTGCTGAGGGGGAGGAGGTTCCGCCGCTGCGGTTTGATATCCTCGAAGAGGTTGAGAAGCGCATTCCTGGATTCCCAATTGTGCTTCATGGTGCGTCAAGTGTTGTCCAAGAGTATGTCCAGCTGATTAATCAATATGGTGGACACTTAGATGGAGCGGTGGGGGTTCCTGAGGAGCAATTGCGTTTAGCAGCCAAAAGTTCTGTGTGTAAGATCAATATCGATTCCGATGGTCGTTTAGCGATGACTGCTAAAGTGCGTGAATTTGTCGCCAATAACCCGGGAGAATTTGATCCTCGTAAATTTCTCGGTGCAGGCCGCGATGAGTTGGTTGCACTAATGAATCATAAAAATAAATTTGTTCTCGGTAGTGCAGGTAAAGGATAGTTGCTGAAATATTTTCATTTGCTAAAGTTATAGTAATCAGTTATCTTTCAATGATTACTTAAATGGTTTTATTTCCTCAAGGAGAGAGACAATGATAAGTCAAGCAATGACCGATGCCCTAAATGAGCAGATGAATTTCGAGTTTTATTCATCCAATATTTACCTATCTATGAGTGCCTATTGCAATCATAAAGGGTTGGATGGCTTTGCCTCGTGGTTTTATAATCAATATCAAGAGGAGATGATTCATGCGATGAAGATGTATGATTACATTCTCGATCAAGGTCAAGCCGTTGAATTAGCGGCAAGCCCTAAGCCTGAAAGTGATTTTGGCAGCGCTCTCGATATTTTTGAAACGACGTTAAGCCATGAGCGCGAAGTAACAAAGCGCATCTACGCATTGGTTGATCTGGCACTTGAAGAGCGCGATCATGGAACGAACTCATTTTTGCAGTGGTTTGTTACCGAGCAAGTGGAAGAGGAAGCGACCGTATGCAGTATTATCGACAAGGTAAAGCTTGTTGAGAGCACAGGTAGTGGCATTTTTATGTTAAATAATGAGCTTGCCCAACGTCCTGCACCAGCGGCGGTTTAATTTTAATCGATATTCGAACAATTATCGATTCTGTAACCCATTAAAGGAGTTGAACATGCAACAGTATATTTGTGATCCGTGTGGTTATGTCTACGATCCTGCTGAAGGTGATCCAGATTCTGGTATTGCTGCGGGAACAGCTTTTGAAGACCTACCAGATGATTGGTGCTGCCCGGTATGCGGCGTGGGTAAAGATGATTTCTCTCCGTACTCAGAATAGAGTTTATGTTTAATCGCAAAAGATCTTAAATAAGAGAGCCCGCTAGTTACCTAGCGGGCTCTCTTATTTTTTAAGCGTTGAGCTCAGTTGTCGCTTTGGGACTTACCACTTACTCTTACACGCATCGAGATCTAATTTATAGTATTATGTAATGCTGCTACGGTAACTCGATGAGGATTGTTTCGCATCGGCAACAGCCCAGTCGTAAGAGTATTTGAGCTTTGCTTTTTCTTAACATAAACCTAAGTCAGAAACTACAAAACTCTGCCATGTTTGTTGCTTCGCCTAAAATTGAATGGTGACAGTTCTTGTTTCACTTGCGCGCTGAAACGACAATAAGAGGCTATCATCCTGTTTACATTGACTGACCGCATAGATGACATCAAACGGCGTGGTTACGCTCGCATTGTCAATCGCAGTAATAATATCGCCTGCCTGTAGGTTATAGCGCTCTGCCACGCTGCCACTCATCACCTCTTTAATGGTCACGATCCCATCATTATCCTCTAGCATGATCCCCAACAACTGTCGTTCAGAACCTGCTTCGTAACGGGTGTAAACGAGGTAGTGGTATGCGGGCAGAGGAATGTCAGGCAGGCTGACATCCATGTATTTCTCTTTTTTACTGTCATCGACCTCAAGGTCTTTGTTGCCAATGAGGGCATAACCGAGTGGCAGCTGTTGAAATACCCGCCGTGGAATGCCATAGCCGTGGCGGATATGGTTATCGCCGGCAATAACAACCATCTGATCATTGCGATGGTCCGGGTGTTGGAAAAAGGTGACAATAGACTGCGCCATCGTATCGTCCCACAGACTTTGAATTTGGATAAAGGACTCGGGGTTCGCGCTACCGTGACTATGTCCAGCAAAGTAGGCGAGCATGGTTTCACGGTAATAGGGATCGATATCGGTTGGCAACGGTGTATTACCGCTCATGACCGCCATTTTGTCTTGCTTGCTAATGTTAAGAGCGACAATCGGCAGTTTGAGGTCGCGAATCAAATTCAGCAGATCACGGTAATAAGAGTAATCAATACGCCAAGTTTCATACCACTTGGATTGAAAGATAAACTCTTTTTCGCTTAACTCCCCTTGGCTCCACGCATCAAGTATCGCCTGTTGGCCAGGATGAAACATCTCCATGCCGATGGCGAGGTTACGCTGCGAGCGGGTATGAAGAGCTTGAATTGTTTCAATTTGCAGACGGTGTGATGCTGGGTTGTCGTGCGTTTCACCGATATAGATCAGTCGGTCCCCGCTTATTCCTGACATCATTTGTTCGAACGAAAGAAATGTACCTGTTGGCAGGTGCTGAATGTCACCAATGACTGGCTCTGTTGTTGGAGGATATGGCTCGTTAATGAAAGAGGGCGCTACCATGGGCGCGCATGCGGCACTCATACAAATAAATGCGGCAATGAGGAGACGGATAAATAAGGCCATGATAGCGGGTGCTTTCGTTTAGTCATAAATATTTTTAGAGTAAAAGATCTCTGTCATCTCACGGCGCAATAGGTCACGCACTCGATCTTTCTCTTTATCTGAAAAATCCTGCATCGCCGTACCAAACAGGTATTGTTCTAAATTGACCTCTTTGAGTAACATCTTAGTGTGAAATAAATTCTCTTGGTAAATATTGATGTCAACGCAGTCATATAACTCGCGGGTTGCTTTTTTTATGTACTGCTGAATCGAGTGAATACGATGATCAATATAGTGTTTTTTGCCGTGAACGTCGCGAGTAAAACCACGCACTTTGTAATCCATCAAAACAATATCTGATTCAAACGATTCAATCAGGTGATTGAGGGCCTTGAGTGGGCTAATTTTTCCGCAAGTGGAGATATCGATGTCGACACGAAAGGTGGAGATCCCAAGTTTATTGTCCGTTTCTGGATAGGTGTGAACACACAGATGGCTTTTGTCGAGATGTGCTAAAACTTGATCCGATTTAGGTTCAATGGGCTCTTCGGCAATGAGAACCGTGACACTCGCTCCCATGGGGTCATAGTCCTGACTAGAGATATTAAGAATATTAGCACCAATAATTTCTGTTACCTCACAGAGAATTTTTTCTAGGCGTTCGGCGTTATATTCTTCATCAATATATTCAAGGTACTCTTTACGAGATTGCGGGGCGCGGGCGTAACAAACATCGTAAATATTAAAGGAGAGAGTTTTGGTGAGGTTGTTGAACCCCCGCAATTTTATTTTCGGGGAACGTTTAGTTCGTGAGATTTTTTTTGCGCACATGGCTGCATCTCCTTCGACAGGTTTAAATGAAAAACCTGTGGTTTCCGAGGACGAAAACCCAAAATGGACACACTGAATGGTGTCATTTTGAACAAGCAGTGATGACTTGTGCCACCACTGAGCGGAGCAATTTAATATAAATTGCTACCGGACAAATTGCCGAGATATTTGGTCGAGCCAAACTGCGCTATAAGACCATAACTTTATGGGAAGGACAAGAAAAATAAAAACGCGCTGGGGTCGTAAAAAGAACGACCACAGCGCGTTGATAAAGGAGATCTGTTCGTTGATTTGTTGTTATTGCAGCGTGGAATAGTTGGGGTAATTGCCCGTTAGTTGCTCGATGGTAAATTGTGCTGAAAAGATCGCTGAACGCGCTGCAATGATATTAAATTCTGCTCGTGAGTGAAAGAAGATTGCATCTAATAATTCAACAGAGGTGGTTAACCCTTGGTCGAAAGCGATACGGGTAATGCGCAGGTTTTCCTCCGTTTGTTTACGGTTGCTCTTTGCCACCAGCAAATTATCAACGGCCAGATTGAATTCGCGAACGGTATTGTCGAGTTCAGTTACTAATTCGTGCTCACGTTCTTGGTAGCGATAGCTGGCGCGGTTGGCTTCGATGCGTGCTTGTTGCAAGGCGGCATCGTCCTTGAAGCCATCAAAGAGATTGATGGATAAACGCAACTGAGCACTGAGTTGCTCATCGCGCGAATCGCCATCATTCATCAGTAACTCATTTTCTCCGCGCTGATAGGTTGCGGCAATGTCGGCACGAGGGAGGAAGGTGTCGCGGGCCGCTTTTTGACCGAGATGTGCCGCTGTAATCAGCGTTTGCAATGATTGTAGTTCGCGATTACTGGTTTGTAGTTGTTGTTGCAGCTGTGTTAGGTTGTTCAACTCTGGCAAGTGTGAAAATTCGTCGAGGTTGAGATCGGCGAGCTGAACATCGGTGAGCGTTTGACGTTGCAGGTGAGCCAGTTGTTGTTGGATGATTGTTTCAGCCCGATTGACGTCAAGTTGGGAGTTTTCCAACTCCACCTCGATGCGTAGCACTTCGTTACGAGTAATAAGACCAACATCATATTTTGCTTGCGCATTTTGCCGTTCTTGTTGATAGAGGCTGACCTCGCATTGGGCAACCTGTAAGTTTTGTTGTTGCTGGTGAAGGTTTAAACAGGTTTGAGCCACTTGCTGCTGCACGCTTTGCTGAATCTCCTGTAGCTGTAGATCGGCAACCCGTTGTTGTTGTTTCTTGCTAAGTAAACGGTAGTAGTCACCAAATCCGTGAAACAAGTTCCAACTGAGTTCGATACCGCGGCTATGGGTTTGTTCCTCCTGTAAAACGGTCTCGTCACGCAATTGATTGGCTTGATAAAAAACATCGACTGCCGGCAGAAAGGTGCCGCGCTGCTTACGAACATCTTGTTGCTGTTGCAGTAAGGCCGCTTGATAATCGCGAACGAGATAGCGCTGTGATGCCGCACTTTTTTGTAATTCGGTAACGGTCCATGCTGAGGCCGTAGCAGGTATGAGAATGGCTGCAATACTTATAAGTAGTAATGTTTTTATGACGGATTTATTCTGCATTTTCAGCCCTTTCACGATGGATAAAGAACGCCAGCAGTGCTGGAATGACAAACAGGGTGAAGATTGTTGACACCAGTAACCCTCCAAGAAGTACGCTACCGATACCACGATAGAGCTCGCTTCCTGCCCCCGTTGACAACACGAGGGGAAGTAAACCAAATAAACTGGTGGTGGTGCTCATGAAGATAGGACGAATACGAGTCCGTACCGATTCACTGATGGCATTGATGCCCGTCAAACCCTCATAGCGAACATTGTTAAGTGATTGATGAACAATGAGGATCGCATTGTTAACCACCGTTCCGATGAGGATAATAAAGCCGAGCATGGTTAAGATATCAAACCCTTGTGGGGCTATGAACAGATTAACTGCTGTAAGGCCGATAAAACCACCTGCTGCTGCTAAGGGAACACTAAACATAATGATGAGCGGATAGAAGAAGTTTTCAAAGAGTACCGCCATCAATAGGTAGGTGATCACCAAGGCGAGCATGAGGTTCCATTGCAGCGCTTGGCGTGTTTCGACCAGCTTGTCAGCATTACCGCCAATAATAACTTTTACACCATCAAGGGTGCCATCGCTACTTAGTTGCGCCACCAGCCCTTCAATCATCTCTGTTGCTTGTTGCAACGGCATCTCAGCGGGTGGTGTCACCTGCAAGGTGATATTGCGTCGGCGTTCAAAATGGTCAACCTGAGTCATCCCTTGAGAGTAATCAGCACGTGCAACATCGCCGACACGAATTAATTCGCCATGACTGTTAACAATGGTGCTATTTAGAATATCTTCGGGACTGCGAATTTCAGAATCGCTTGCCTTGAGAACGAGGTCAACTTTGCGCATTCCGTCAGGCATATAATCGCTAATTTGGCGGCCATCCATAAGTACATCAATATACTGTCCTAGTGTTCTTTCATCCAGCCCATTGGCGACCAGCTTCTTCTTGTCAGCAACAATATTAACTTCAGGATAACTAATCTCAAGGGACGGAATCGGACGAATTTGCGCCGTTGTCAGAACTTGGCTGATGCCACCGTAAAGCACACGTCCTGCGTTAACCAATGTTTTGAGGTCGGTTCCGGTAATGTTGACCTCTACAGCGCGTCCTGCACCAATATCGCTCTCGAAAATTCCAGCTTGTAGACTGACGCCAATCATGTCGGGAATGCTGTTCATGATACGTGACATCAGCGGCATCATCTTTTTTGCTTCTGTTTCATGGGTGCTTATACCGCCAATAATATTGAGGTCAGGGGTGGCAACAAAGAACAAGTTTTTGATTTGTGGAATACCGTCTTTGCCGTCTTCTTCCATATAGGGAGAAGCCTGTTGGTAGACATAGTCACCCATCTCTGAGCGTTTTTCGACGGATAGCCCGGGTGGCGGGATAAGAATATTTAAAATCAGATTGCGGTTACCCTGAGGTAGATACTCCGATTTTGGCAGCAATGTCCACGTGATAGCGACGGCTATCAGGGTAAACAGAGTGATACTAATTATACGGCCCGCCATGGTGCGTAGCGAGAGGTTGGATAGTTTCATCAAGCCGTTGACCACTTTTTGTCCTTGGCGGCCAATAGGGTCATTTTTCTCTTTAGCCAGCGGTCGGCGAGAATAAACTAGATTCGCCAAGCAGGGGATGACCACCAGTGAAACGATCATACTAAGTAATATGGCAAAGGTGATGGCAATTGCAATATCACGAAACAGTTGCCCTGCCTCTTGTTCAATGAAAATAACGGGGAGGAAAACTGCGACCGTTGTTGCTGTCGATGCCAGTACGGCACCAAAAACTTCTTGAGCACCGTCGAGAGAAGCATTAAAGGCTTTTTTGCCCATTTGGCGGTGGCGGTCAATGTTTTCAAGAACAACAATGGCATTATCAACCAGCATACCAATGGCAAAGGAGATACCGGCAAGGCTGACAACATTAATGTTGCGGTCAAAAACCCACAGTGAAATAAAGGTTCCGATAACCGAAATAGGGATAGCAATAGCGGTGATCGCTGTCGCAGAAACACTACGCAAGAACAGTAACAGGACCATGACCGCTAGGAGTCCGCCGATTAAGGCGTTCTTTTTAACAATACTGATGGCGGTATTAATATAAGGAGTTTGATCGTATACCCAGTCGAGATAGAGACCTTTTTCGGCAAGAATACCCGCATTGAGCGCGTCAACAACTTCGCGAGTGCGGCGGGTCATGTCAATGACATTGGCGCCTTTCTCTTTACGAACACCAATAACAATACTGAGTTTTCCGTTGGATTGAATCGCAAAGGTCTTTTTGGCATAACCTTGTTGTACGGTTGCAACATCACGCAACAGTACTCGCTTAAGACCGTCATCCTCTAAAACGACACCGAGAGGATCTTTGTCATTCTGAAAGCGGCTTACCGTACGAATACGGTAGTCTTTGTTGCCAATGCCGAGGTTGCCTGCTGAAGTGTTCTGATTAGCACCCTGAATAGAGTTGATCATTTGATTGATGGTGATATTGCTGCGCGCCATCAGTTGGCGATCGGCAATGATTTGCAGTTGATCTTCGGTTCCACCACCAACGAACAGGGAGCCGATACCTTCGATTCTCTCTAACTGCTGCTCCACCTCGTTGTTGTAAAAAGTGCGATAGTGGTCAATGGATTCTGTGTTTTCAGCTGTGGTTTTAAGGAGTAACCAAATAACGGGTGAACTACTGGCTCCCGCTGCTTCAATGATGGGTTTATCAGCATTGTCAGGGTAGTTACTGACTTCATCAAGTTTATTGGCCACGCGCAATAGCGCATTGTCAATATCGACTCCAACTTTAAATACCAAGCTGATGGTTCCGTAATCATTGTAACTGGAACTCTCCATGCTGATCAGGCTTTGCAGCCCTTTTAACGCATCCTCTTGATCTTCAATGATCTCTTGCTCAATATCGTATGGTGTCGCACCTGGCCATGTGGTGGTGATGGTGATCTCTGGGAGTTCAACATCGGGTGTCAATTGCACGGGTAGACTTGTTAGGCCGATAAAGCCAAACATTAGCACCATGATGACAAATACGGCCACGGAAACGGGTTTTTTTATGCTGTAGTGCAATATGCTCATGGAATTAATCCTCTACAACGGTTACAGGCTGATCGGGGCGTAATCGTTCATTACCTTCAACAACAACAGGCATCCCTTCTTGAATATATGGACTGGCTATGGCTGCTAGCTCACCACTAAAACTGTGAATTTCAATGGGGATGATTGCCGCTTTATCCTCTTTAATGCTGTAGATAAACGTTTGACCGTTCATGGTGATGAGTGCATCGCGAGGGACTAATAGTTGCTCACTTTTATTATTGGTTGCCAAGCTTACTTCAGCAGACATGTTCTCAAATGGTTGTTCGATCTGTTCAAGCTGAATGCGGCTATAGATATTTTTTGTTTGCGCATCAACAACCGGGCGAAACCCTTTATGGATCCCTTTAAGGTGCTGGTTGGTTGCGGGTAACCACACATCAACCTGTTGACCGATGGTGCTAAAGGGTAAAAGGGTTTCACTGGTTGGGACTTGAATAAAGATATCGCTTAGCGCACCAATTCGAGCAATGGGGCTACCCGTTGTTGCCCAGTTACCAATATCAATATTCTTCTCAAGAATCCGACCATTAAACGGTGCCAGAATGACACTCTTATCTTTTTTTATTTGTGTTGATTCAAGCTCGGCAATGTAGGCAGCCTTTTGCGCCTTAATTTCAGCAACTGCGTAAAATAATTGATCGTAAGATGTGGCGCTGGTGGCTTGTTGTTCTAGAAGCTGTTGATAGCGGGCAAGGTCTTTTTTATTGTGATCAAGTTTCGCCTGCGTCAAATCGATCAGCGATTGAATGCGCATCAACTCTTTATCAATGAAGTCTGTATTGAGTTGAACTAAAATTTGCCCTTTTTTGACGGTATCCCCTTCACGGAAAAGAACTTTGTCTGCACGACCACTTACTTCAGCGGAAAGTTGGCTGATGCGGTCAAAATAAAGGGTACCGACAAATGTTTCAGTGGGCGCGGCAAGGTTGAGTTTCAGCGGCTGAGTTTTAACGCGAGCAGCAGGAGGGGTTCCTGGGCCGCTAGCCAGTGCGGAGGTTGTAAGAAGTAAGGTCAGTAGTAAGGATAAACAATAGCGCATGGGATACCTCGTATTTAAAGTGATGGTGTGTTTGGGTTTGGTCTTAGAGCTGACAAGCAAAGTTCAATGGCATGTTGATCGAGGGGTGGAATCGGCAGATGTTTACATAGTTTGATATGAACCACGCCATAAAATGCCGCATCGAGAAACCAAGCGGTCTCTTCAACGGCAACAGGACGAATACTTTCGTCTGTAATCCCTTTACGGATAAATTTACACAATAGATCGATTTTGTGTTGTAGGAAGGACTCGATGAGGGAAAATCCATTTGTGCCCGGTTGATGAACCTCGTCGGTCATGTCGCGGATAAGAACAGTAACTTTTTTACTGTGTTGTTCGACGATACGGCTTTCGCTGCGCAGTAGAGCTTCAACACATTCAATGCCACTTTTATCCTCTTGATCAATGGTGTTGTAACCGTTGGTAGTATGTTGTAACACTTGATCGAGAACCTCGCAGAGTATCCCCTCTTTTTGTTTGAAGTGATAAAAAAGGGTTCCTTGAGCCACGCCTGATAAAGTGGCGATTTCAGCAGTTGATGTATTGCTGAAGCCCTTTTCGGCAAACAGGTCAATGGCTGCATCAATGATTTTATCTTTTTTTGATTTCATAAATAACCTCTGGTGAATAACTGAGTGACTAGTCAGTCAGTTATCGCAGAGCGACGGACACGTCAAGTTTATAATAAAAGATAAGGGGAAATTAATTGTTTTAGGGGCGTTATTTTGAGTGGCTGAACATGCGAAAAAGGCGAATCGAAAGCATCGTTGCGGCACTGGTTAAACCACAGATTAGGCCAATCCAGAACCCTTTTGCCCCCCAATTTAAATAGAGACCAAGGTAGCAACCGATGGGTAGCCCTATACCCCAATAGGAGATTGTTTGGATGATCATGGGTACTTTTGTATCTTTAAGTCCACGTAGGGCACCCGCGCAGCAGACTTGAATGGCATCGGGAATTTGAAACACAGCGGCAAGAAATAGCAGGGCTGCTGCGGCATTAAGTAGTTGGGTGTCGTGGGTAAAAATAGAGACACACAATTTGGGGAAATTAGCCATAACGGTGCAACTGATTAAAGCACAAACTATGGTCGTGAGTATCCCTGTATAGACAGCGCGTCGTGTTTGATGAGGGCGCTTGCGACCCGTGGTGTGGCCGACACGAACTGAGATAGCGGTGGCAATACTTAATGGAACCATGAAGGTCATTGAGGTGAAACTCAAGGCAATTTGGTGTGCAGCAACAGCTTGGGCGCCAAATCGTGCTAATAGAAGGGCGATGGTCGCAAAAATGCTGCACTCGATGAAGAGACCGCCGCCAATGGGCAAACCGAGTTTAAGCAGCTGTTTTTGGGTCTCCCAGCACCAACAAGCGTTAAGGCGTAATATTTGCAATTGTCGGTAAAGATCACCGCGCCAAACGACAAATAGCATACCGACAAACATGGCCCACATGGTGAGTGCTGAAGCGGGACCGCAACCAACGCCACCCATGGCAGGTAGTCCGAGTTTGCCAAAAACCAAGAGGTAATTAGCGACGATATTTACCCCTAGTCCAAAAAAGCTAACAACCATGCTTGGGCGCGTAAGGGAGAGGCCTTCACTGCAATAGCGTAAAGCAAAGCAGGCCCCAAGAGCTGGGAAACCCCACGATACACCTTCAAGGTAGCCAATTATAAGTGGCGTAATTTCGGCACTAACATGTAACCATGGCAATAGATAGTGCGCTTGGTGGAGCAACAGCATGATGATACTGCCGAGGATGACACCAAGATAGATCCCTTGCGGGGCAACGTGGCTAATTGCGCGGCGATCATTGGCACCGTAAGCCTGTGATATCGTAGGCGTGAGTGCGCTTAATATGCCGAGCAATAGCAACATCATCGGAAACCAAATACTTGATCCGACGGCGACAGCTGCTAAATCTTGAGCGCTAACCCGACCCGACATAACCGTATCAACAAACCCCATACTTGACTGAGCTAACTGAGCCAAAATAAGCGGTAAGCTAAGGTAAGTTAATTTTTTTAGTTCAGCACCGAGTAGCTGATTGCGCCGTTTGTTGCTTGCCATGATGACCCTTCCACAAATAAAAACAGGCCCCCTAAAGAAAAGGAGGGCCTGTTTGAATAGCAGAGTTACGTTGTTTTGTACAGAAAACTAAAATTGATCGAAGTTGATTTGTTTATGTTCAGGCTGTGTGTTTTGTTGGCTATAGCCGATCTGTGCCGCATGGTCAATTTTGAAACGACTCAAAAGTTGGCGTAAGGTGTTTGCTTGGTTGGTTAGCTCTTCGGATGCGGCGGCTCCCTCCTCAGCGCTAGCAGTGTTTTGCTGAGTCACTTGATCAATCTGTGCGAGCCCGCGGTTGATTTGATCAATTCCTGTTGCCTGCTCTTGAGAGGCGGTTGCGATCTCGCCAACAAGGTCGGTTACTTTTTGAATCCGATTAACAATTTCAGTCAATGCTGATGACGTTTTTTCCGCAACTTGTTGGCCATGTTGCGCTTTGTTAACTGAGTTTTCAATGAGGTCAGAGGTTTCTGATGCCGCCTTGGCGCTACGCGCTGCAAGATTGCGGACCTCTTCGGCAACCACAGCAAAGCCTTTACCGTGCTGACCTGCACGTGCCGCTTCGACGGCTGCATTGAGAGCGAGTAAGTTTGTTTGAAATGCAATCTCGTCAATTACTTTAATGATGTTGGCAATGTTACGGCCCGATTCATTGATATCATCCATGGCGAGTGTCATCTCGCCCATCTGGTGCATGCCATCATCTGCTGCCTTGTGGGCTGATTCAGATAGCTCGCTCGCGGTACTCGCGCTATCAGCATTTTGACGTGTTTGGGACGCCATCTCAGCAACGGATGATGAAATTTCTTGGATTGAACTCGCTTGCTGTGTTGCACCATCTGAGAGCGATTGGCTTGAGTCTGAAACCTGCGACGCACCATTGGCGATTTGGTCCGACACTTTTTGTACCTGTTGAATCATATTGGTAAGGTCTTCACCAACTTGCTTAACCGTTGTTCTGAGTAAATCTTGTTGATCATGGGGAGTAATTTTGAAGGTAAGGTCACCTTGGGCCAGTTTTTCCATCGCCGCAATGACTTCATGTTTAAGGTTATCTGCAAAGTTGTTCATGGCGGTTGCCATTTGGCCAACCTCGTCTGAACTGTCGATGTCGAGACGGTTGTCAAGGTGACCGCAACTTAAATCGTCCAAAACAACAACGGCATCCTTGAGAGGTTTCGCTAGGCGGCGTGAGGTGATAAAACCAAAACTAAGTGCCATGAAAACGCCAATAACGATAGCGCTAATAGATACTTTTTTACTGTTAGATGCGTTGGCTACCGCTTCTTTGCGTGATTGCTCTGTGAGTTGATTGTTGTACCCATACAGTTGTTCAAGAGATTGTTTTACTGAGTCAAGGGCACGGCTTTCTGACCCTAGAGCAATTGTTGTTGCTTGGTTGAGAATTTCTGATTGTTTTTTGACGATATCGCTGGCATCACCAAAGAGGTCTTTAATGACTGCGAGTATTGGCATGACAATGTGTGTATACGTTTCGCTTGCTTCACGTATATCACCTTCAGCAATATAAACTTCAATCTCGCCGCCAACATCGTGAAGCTCTTCATGGGGAATTTTAATTTTTTCAAGAGCTTGGCGTAGTTCGGAACTGTTGGTTTCAAAATTATTTAACCATTTACCGAAATTACATAAATTGTGATCAAGTTGACCATTGAAGTGTGTCTCATGCTCGATGGCAGTTCCTAAAGCACTGACCCATTCAAAATGATCCATAAACATTTGATTGAGGCCTTGGCTTAGGGTGCCAATGTTATTCATGTTTATTTGTTCGACCAACTCTTGAACACGTGATTTCTCGTGATCCCATTGATTTATGCTCTGCTGGACTGTCTGCCATAGGCGTTGTTCTTCTGGTCCTTTTGGTAGTGTGGAGTAGTGTTTTTGAGTCTCACGAAGTTCGTGGTAGTAGGTTGCAATGTTCTGAAGTGCTTGTTGTCTCTGCTGTGTTGTTAGATCGGGAATGGCTAGTGTGCGTTCTTCAGCTTTGATTGCATTTATCTTTTCAGTCATAATGCCGAGGTCTTTGACGCTCGCCAGACGAATATCACTAACCTCAGTAAGTGCCGAGTTGGTTTCGTTGATGCCGTAAATACCGAGACCACCAACTATCGCGCAAAGCGCTGCCATGAGAAAAAATGAACCCATCAGTTTTATGAGAATTGACATGTGTTGTTCCCTCTTGTCCCTGTTCTTTGTTAATTTATTTACGATCTATAATGATATTTGTCCGTTTTCAATAGACCCCTCCCGAGTTAGCGAAACATAACTAACATGTTTATTGTATACAGTCCAAGAACTTTTCTTTTAAATGCAGGAAGCTAGGAGATTTATTGATACAACTATGCCCTGAATGTTGACGAATTTTACTCGCAAGCAAGGGGCGATTACGTTAGGCTGACGGCTGTAGAATTTATTGCGCGCTAAAGGGTGTGTTGATGCTGGAAAGAGAAACTTTACTTGTTGTTCATGATGCCTTAAAGGGGGAGTGGTTGCAATTTGAGCGGCCAGTGCGTGTGGTTATCGCGACTTCAGTGGATCAAGTTGTCGAAAAAATGAAGGAGGTAGAGTTTGCAGTCGAAGCGGCGGGGCTATACGCCGCAGGTTATGTTGGTTATCAGGCTGCTGGCGCCTTCGATTCACGCTTGGTAACGCGATGTGGCGGCGACCTGCCATTAATGTGGTTTGGTCTGTATGAAACGGCAACTGCAATACAGTTACCATCTTTTCGCCAGCAAGCAGCGTCGTCAACTTGGCAATCCCGTCAACCGCAATGTGATTATTATCGCTCTATTGAAGAGATAAAAAAGAAAATTGCCTCTGGTGATACCTATCAAGTTAATTACACCTATCCGTTGCAGTGTCCGTTTAGCGGCAGTGCGTGGGATTATTTCATTCATCTGCAAAATGCTCAACAGGGAGAGTACGGTGCTTTTCTTGATCTTGGACGTTTTGCTGTTTGTTCGGCATCACCAGAACTGTTTTTTTCACGCAATGGTGATGAAATTACGACTCGTCCGATGAAGGGTACAGCACCTCGGGGGAACACCGTTGAAGATGACGAGAGGTTGCGCCATGAACTAGCCCATAGTGCTAAAAATCAGGCCGAGAATTTGATGATCGTTGATATGTTGCGAAATGATCTCGGGCGTATTGCACAGCCTGGCTCCGTTAAGGTTGAAAAGTTGTTCCAAGTGGAAGCTTATCCAACTGTGTGGCAAATGACAACACAAGTGTCCGCCCGCAGTAACTGTTCGCTGGTTGATATTTTTGGTGCTTTGTTTCCGTGCTCTTCGATAACGGGGGCACCAAAAGTGCGAACTATGGAGATTATTGCTGAACTCGAATTAGCCCCGCGTCAGCTCTACACAGGGTCGATTGGATTTATCACTCCTGATGGCCGAGCACAATTTAATGTTGCGATTCGTACCGCGTTGATTGATCGTCAGCAACAGCGAGCAGAATACTCTGTTGGGGGTGGAATCATATGGGACTCTGTCGCCGAGGAAGAGTACCGCGAAACTCAGGTTAAGGCGAAAGTTTTGGACCAGCAGGTGGAACCGCCACGGATTTTAGAAACCCTGTTGTGGGAACCTGAAACAGGTTATCGGTTCTTTGAGCAACATCTTACTCGCTTGGCTCTTTCTGCACAGGAGTTTCATTACCCTGTTGATCTTAATCGACTCCGCCAGCAACTAATTGATGAGGCCGCAGCACGCACTTGCCAACGTTGGCGGGTTCGTTGTTTGGTCGATTGTCGGGGCGAGTTACTCGTTGATTTTACCCCTCAACCTTATCGCTCTCAGCGGCGCGCAGTCGCTGTCGTGTTCGCGGACGCGGCAATCTCAAGTGATGATCCATTTTATCGTCATAAAACTGATCAACGCCAGCGCTTTCAATATCAGCTTTCTCAAGCACAACAAACATATGGCGATGTTATCGACGATGTCGTGATGTTTAACGAACGCAATGAAGTAACGGAGAGCACAATTGCCAATATTGTTATTTATCATCAAGGGCAGTGGGTGACTCCACCACTGCATTGCGGCTTGCTTGCTGGAACGTTTCGACAAACTCTGATTGAGAAAGGAGTTCTTGTTGAAAGGGTTGTTACGGTTGATCAATTGCGTGCTGTAGAGCAGATCTATCTAGTCAATTCAGTTCGTGGCTGGCAATGGGCGCAATTGAGTGGTTAAGCCGCTATCATCAAAGTAGAGTGGTTCTCTCTTGCTCTGAACGAGATAAAAGACTATTCTCCAAACATGTCTAAATTAATTGTTGAAAATAACGAAATAAAATTGTCCCCGCTCGATTTCTTACAGCGGCATGTCTCTGCAGCTTCACGTAGTTATCTGCGTCAATTGCTTAAAAAGGGTAAGATTCTTACCGACTCTGGCCCGTTAACGGAACAAAGTGTTTTAAGTGCAGGGCTAGAGGTGCAGTTACCCGATAGTGGCCGTATGCGTGAATTA